>Ga0228710_1008184_pt1 | contig 15089 bp, 11 predicted proteins | sample MedpolnodulmetaG_FD_177995 | JGI IMG/M metagenome (GOLD analysis project Ga0228710, IMG submission 177995) | Root nodule microbial communities from Medicago polymorpha collected in Santa Monica, California, United States - pink nodules | ecosystem: Host-associated > Plants > Roots > Nodule...
GCAAGAGATTTCCTATGCTCCTGAACACAGTCAAGAGACTTCCAATGCTCAAGCACAACTGCAAGAGACTTCTATTGCTCAAGCACACAAGCAAGAGACTTCTATTCAAACAGAATTACAAAGAAATTTGTTTGAGGTTGAACACTTGATATACAATTTGTGGTGTTCACAATACAAATCAGATAGAGACTCTTATAACTCTAGAATTTCTAAGATATGAACTTTGATAAGAAATTTTAGATGAACTTTAGATGCAGAACAATTTCAACAGAGTTTAGCTCTTGTAAATTGTTGTTAGTCTTGTATATGTGTGTATCTGCATATCCAACCAGCAGGTCTTCACTCCTTTATATAGAGGTGTGAAAGATACGATGGAAATTGTCAGCACATCAAAAAGAGTCGTTTGAAGCTTGATCAAAATCACCAATGATCTTTTGCCTGATATGGTTATTGTCCTATGAAGGATCAATTTCAAATTCATTCCAAGTCTGAAGGGACACTGGTGCAGGCATAGCTGTTTTTCTTGTCTTGTTGCAGGGACAAAACAGAGTAGTGGAGATAGTGGTTGTACAGTTCGTACAATTGTCCTTTGTCAACTCTTTCCAACGTAAAATCATCCAATGCCTTCAAATCCATTTGAATTAACCGTTGTTTTGTTCTTTCAGTCTTCTGCAATGCTAGATGAGATTAAATCATTTGAACAACCTTTTGAATCTTTAATTCTCTCAGCTTATGGTGATCTTCAGCTCGTGACAAAAGACAGCTTCTAGTGATGTAGCTTCTGATGAAGTGCTTATGTTCAACTTGCTTCTGACGACGTCATCACTTCAGGAGCACTTGACTTCATAATCACTTTTCTTCAGATGCTTCAAGCTTCCTTTTTGTTGATTCCATATCACTTAATTTTGTTCTTCCATAACCTATAAAATATACTTAAACTTGCATATGGTCCTGCACACTTGAACAAATATTAGCATATCCAATTGACAATTTTTAATACCATGTTATTATCAAAACTCTAAAAGGGTAATGTTAAACATATTTTGTTCCAACATATATTTCATTTTTTTAATATTAAAAGAGTGTGAGTCCCACTTAAAAGTGAGGGTCTTAAGTAAGACCCCGGATTTTATAAGACCCTAAAAAAGATTCTCCTCATTGGGGGTACCTAATAAGTACCGGGTCTTAAATAATTAAGACCCTCTCAATGGAGATGGTCTAAAGAGGAAGAGTGAAGAAGTCTATAGATCGAATCGTGGTGACCACATAAAATGTTCTCACAACAAACCATTAGGCCATAACAACGAGGGCATAAAAAATGATATATTGCAAAAACATCAAACATTTTTGAAACTTCTTAAAAAAAATTTCCAAGCTACTCCATCTATATTATATTATATTATATTATATTATATTTCATCTCGAAAAAATTATATTATATTTATTATAAATATATTAAATATGAGACACATGCTATTTTCTTGACAACTTATGTTCTTATATGCCGTATAATCTTATTTTTATCACGTCAATTATAATATGATGTGACACTCTTCAAAACACAGCCACCCAAATTCTTCTATTATCGTTTTTTACCCGACAACTTCTTTTGTTTGTTTAATATTTGGGTTAAATAACTTTTTGATCCCTATAAATCTAGTAAAATTTGTTCTAGTCATCATAAAACAAAGTGACATGTAAATCTTATATTTTGAGACATTGATTCACATTAATCTAATAAATTATTATATAAGTCATCCCCTAATTTACAATTTGACTTTTGATTTATAAGGGTAATATTACCTGTATAAGCATTTTTTTTTATAGATGTATTGCTCGAAACAAATGCACTAAGATGTGTCACAAAATAATATTGGAGAAATGTATTTGACATGAAATCTCCATCTATTACAAAATATCTCAGTCAATAGTTGCAGATTTGTTTATAGCCCGGTAGGCAAGTAATCAATTCATGAATTTATTTTCGCAATATTATGGGGAGAGTATTCTATAAATCCCGAAAGGGAACTACCCCTATCGAATTTTCCTATCCACTATCCATGATTCCTATCGAATTCAATCAAAGAAGCCTGCATCCTTCCATTTTCATGTTTCAAGAAATCCATAAATATTCTATAAATTCGTTGAAGAATTCGAATTCGACCAACATAGGTACAAATTTGAGTGAGAAACCGTTAGATTCGTCGAAGTTACTTCGTCGTTGAAGAATTCGAAGGTTATGGTTTTGAAAGCTAAGGCGAAATTTTGAAACATTTCAGAAATTTGAGGTTATTTGTTCCTGTTGTTACAATTGTTAGGGATGATATTGTTGTATACTTCTTTCTGGTTCTGGACAGAGTTAATGGACAGATTCAATTTGGATTGTTGGTCAGTGTGTACGTAGTTGAAGAAAATGAAGAGCTGGGTCAGTGTGTTAAAGAAGAAGATGAAGAACTGATAGTATGAAGAAGAGGAAGATTTTGAGAAGATTAAATAAGGGGTATTTCTGTCATTTCACGTTTGTTAGAAAAGCCAAGGGTATTTTTGTCCGTTCACACAAACTTTTGCTGGCTCAAACTGCCACTGGACCAATCAGTCGTGCCACCTCATCAGATTAGTGACATGGCAGTTATTAATTGAGCTGAGGAACCAAATTTTAAGTGATTAGTAATTGCAGTGACTGTTTGAAAAGATCAATAAGTTCAAGGACAAACTTCAAATGAGTCTTAATTACGGAGACTAAAGGTATAAATAAGCATATATCTTTCAGTTCCAACAGAACTAAGTAGGTACCTGAAATTTATAGAAATAAAGAGATCTTTGTAAACTATGTCAAAAATTAAATTTGATGAAACTAATATAAAATCAACGTTGACAATATTTCTGCATAAAATATAGCACTTTATGTAAAAAAAAATGACAATAAGTATCATGAATCAAAAACTATTAAGGATTATAGACAATATAATGGTTGACTAAATAGAAAGACGCATTTGATGCGAAATTAATTAGCTTTTCAAAGCAAATTGTTTTTGAACCAGTAGTTCATACATCACAGATGTGAAAATAAAACGAGAATCATAAAATATTGATATATAAAGTTTGAAATATTGTTTAAGAGTATTGGTGAAAATCTGTTATTAATTTTGAAAGGAAATACCCACCTGAAATGAATTTCAGTACATTTTCATATTAGATTAAGTTTAGTAGCCAGTCAATTTATATGACTCACTTAATAGTGTTGGTCATTTTAAACTTTAAAGCATTTAATTTGAGTGATATATATAATTCAAACTATTGAAGATATAACTTGATCAAAATGAGTAAGTCTCTTTATGTGCTCAATTAATTGAGATGCATGTTGTACAAGGGTAGATCCAAGACTAAATTTTTGGTGTTGTTCAAATAATAATGTCAAAAATAAACTGCTCAATGAAATTAAAGATTATACTATTTCATTCAAAATAACAATTTTAAAAGTTTTATTTGGCCGAATTTTATTAGTTCATGTCGTCTATTTATAACCCTAACAATTGCTATTTGAGACAAAATAAGCCGTCAACTTCCTCTAACACTTTATTTTTATAGACATTCTTTATATGTAAAAAAAAAAAAATAGGGAGAATTTTGGTGTGTCTATAGCCACATCTAGCCATTAATTGCACCCGCCTTGATATTGTATAATATTCACAATATCAATATCAATCAGTTTAAAAGCGAAACCAAACATACACGTACTATTTATTACTCACATAATGGAACTTAGCATGAAGCTAATTAAAAAAAAAAATTATACACCTCTAAAATCAATTTCAACAACTCTAAAAGTGAAACCCAGTACACACAATATTTTATCCTTTTGTATGATGGAAGTTAGCCTGAAGCAAAAAGTAAGAATTTTGCCTAAATGGATGACTTTTTCCATATATAATCTTAGTTTTTTTTTATATAAAGTATTCATTTAATTATGTTAAGTATATTGATATTATTCATTTGTAGCATAAAAAATTAAATAAAAATAACTCATTCAGTATACCATTACCATTCATTTCATTTAACTCATAATTTTATGATATAAAAAGTTTAATTCTAATATGAATATGGGTTTGGAGGCCATGGTCCCCCTATATTTTTAATAATAACTTTTTTTAATATACTACAATTAAACTATATTAGAATGTTTCATAAAATATATATTAGGGTATAGTCCCTCATATTAATCTAATTTAAAATGTTTGTCATGTTATTAGATTAATTGACAACTAATATCATTAATTTTATATGTTATATTATTTTAAATTACCTCATAGTCCTTTCCACAACATATTTTAAATGGAATGAAACGCAATGATATAACCTTGCAAAATAAAAAATGAGCAAATTAAAACCTAAAATAAGAATAGGAGATTAAAATATAATGTAGTCCTTAATGGATTTTATTCTCTTGTGATACAAATCTCATGTCTTTCACACTCATAGAAAAGTTCTTCTATTTACTCAATTGTCGTTCTCTTTTTGTATTAACCATTCGATTCTCAAGATAAGCGGTCATGGTGATTTGGAGTTCGGTCAAGAGGTAACCAAAGTTTAACAAAAAATTGTTCTACTCAAGAATCAAACTCAGATTATTCTAAATAAATTGTCATTTACTAAAAACACATTTAACCCTACAATGTATGCACTGTTATTTTTCTATTTTTCTACAAGGGTGTTTTTGTTTTCTCTTCCTACTTAATGTTATTTTTTTCTACTATTAAGTCATTTGTATGATAACTATACTTACCTATTAATGTCTCTCATCATGAATATAGTTATACATTTCTTTAAAAAACAATAAAATATTAGTTTAGGCCTTTAGGTTTCTTATATATCTTTTGCATTTAAAAAATTATTTTTCTAATCAAATTATGTTCCTTGTTCACTAAAAAAATTTCCTTATACTCCATCCCCCTAACTTTAAATTCTTGACTTCGCCTCTGAACATAGATAGTGTCAACCATCACATTTCTATGCTAGTTAAGACATATTTTTAAAAATTCAAAACTCATTGATATATAATCCACACGCTATGAACCATAGGTTCATTTCGTTGAGGAGAATTCAAAAGACAACTAATTCAAACATTTAATAGGGAAAAAAAATGATTAAAATACCACCAAAGGTTTGGTCAGGGCATAAAGCGACATTTTTTGAAAACTAAACCGAGATAAGATATATGTATTTTATAAACATATACATCGATAAAAAATTAACATACGATACACGTGTGTGTGTGTGAACGTTGATTCAATCTTTCTAAGATTTGATAAATTTAATAGAAATATAAGAAATGCACGAAGCCATGATGGACCATAGAGTATTCTTTCAAATATTTCTAAATGAACTAAAACTACAGCCAAAAAAGAAGGTGAAGGTTACTTCACTTCACCTATTTGATGGAAAGGAAAGTGTTAATTAGTTCAAGGTACTATCACTCGAATAAACAACTTCAACCAGATACATTAACTGTCCCTTTTGAAGACATGAACTTTAAAAACTAAATCTTTCTTGTCTATCAGTTCAAAGACACAAACATCTCCTGGTAGCAGTTCACTTTCGCTTGCAAAAAAGGACCAACCCGCCGATAGGTAGCCACCATATTTAGCCTTGTTAGAACAGATCATTTTCACATTCCATGTTCTTTTCCCAATCTGAAGAATCACATACTTCTCTTTGTTCTCAATAACTTTTTTTAAATCTGCATTTACATACTGCATAGCATAACAGCATTATCAATCACTATAATATATAATCATAGCATTGCAAGAATGGATTAATGTAAATGTTGTTTTTCAACTTACCAGCCTACTATCTACTGTATGGTGAGGTTTTATGAGAGTCGTGAAAAAAGGATTGCATGAGATGAAATTTTGAGCTACTTGCTGAGCTCTAACATCCTTTGGCCAATTTATTGATGAAGTTCTTTTAGTAGTCTTCTCATGATCACCTGCATATATGTGTGCAATGTAAAACATTAGAGAACATATTTGGCATTTTGAACAATATAAGAATTAATAATCTTGATGTTTTCAGGTTTCAACTTTAGCTTTTATTAAATAAATAGCATCATGAAACTAAGTAAGAATTAATAAGAGATTCTCAGTTCTATTACAGAATATATTTTGTACGGTTACAAAAATGTATCAAGTGTAAATATAAGCAAATAAAATTAATTCGGTACATATACAAATTACAAGCAGTTTCATCTAGTAGCAACATCAATTACCATCAAACATTTAATGATTCACGCCTGAATATTTTTCTCCAATAATTTGATTGTGCATTCATTATAAGGTTATTATCGTTTTTGGTCCATGTACTATGGTTTAATCAGTCACTCCAAATTTCTACTGACATAAATTCTCAGATCCTCAAACTTTTAGTCCTTGAGGAGGGACAACATCGATAGACTTCAACTTCGAGAATCTTATATGTCAAGAATGAAATCAAAGTAATTTTTTTAAGGGACTAAAACCAAAAATGCCACATACTACCTGAATCAAATGTGTTATTAACCCTTCATTTTAAGTGGAAAGTTTGATAGGAAATCACATCATCCATTATATTACGAATGAAAAAACAAGAAATGAAAACAAACCTCTAACTTTCTTATGTGGTCGAGGAGAAACAAAAGGTAATCTTTGTCTAGCCTTTTTCCGATTAAGCCATTCATCTAAAATCTCAAGTGATTCATCATCACTATGATCAACATTGTCTTTTTCATCATCAGTGTCACATGAGGAATCATAATCTATTTCCACAGCATTCTGGCCAAGTATGTGTACATCAAACTTGGAAGTTCCTTCATATTCAAACACCACCAAGCAGCCATGTCCAAGAGAGTAATTTTCAGTAAAAGTTTTCCAACCCTTTTCAAACCAAATCTCACCATTGATTTTTTTCCAATAAACTTTCCATTTAGAGCCATCTGGAGGCATTATCAGCACTGGATTTGATAGATGAACTCCATGTCTCCTTGTAAACTTATTTGGTATTTGCTGTAAAAATGAAAGAACCCCTTTGGTCACTAAGAAAAAGGTGTCAAATATAAACATCCCTTCTATAGGAATAGAACACTGATAGTGAAACAATATTCATGCGTTATGTGTGTATCCATAATAAAATTTCTAGTGCGAATATTTTGATTAGTTGAAAAGTTCTAGTACTAATATTATAAACAGAAAATATGTGAAATGCAAATATAACATGTTGCATGTGGGATATGTGATTATATGCTAAGAATTGTAAAATAAATAGTACGAATAGGAATGCTTACAATCCTATGAAGATTAGTTTGGAGGATGATTTTGAAGAAACGGATGGGGAGAGTAGAATTTCTTCTAGTCATGGATGAAAGAGTTTGAAGTGGATATAAAGTATTTGATTGTGTTACTCTTCTATACCAATGACATATTTAAGCTAGCAAGCATGGGCCATTACCCTCCGATGACTAAATGATGATTGTTTGAACAAGCAAAGTACTTCATTTGTTAATGGTAAACTTATAATATAAGCTACCTGCCTAATGTCATCATTATATCTACTAATAAAATAGTGCCACTCTTCATATTTTATCATCAGATTTGTAGTAACCAAAAAAAATGAGTACTGCTTTTTTCTTCTTTTTAAACATTACTCCGTTCGGTCTCAAATATAAGAAAAGATTTTTTTTTAGGTTCATTGAATAATTAATGTATCTGCTTTACAATGTAGACCAGATACATTAACTACTCAGTGAACCTAAAAAAAAATCTTTTCTTATATTTGAGATCGGAGGGAGTAGTAATCAAAGTTCGACACACATTTATATTCTAAAAGGACCATGATATCTAATGACCGTAGAAACAAAATTTAAATCTATTTGGAGGACATAAACTAAGGTATAATTAAACCTCTTCAAACATTTTTTAATTTTGTTATTGCTCCAGTAGTCAACACATACTCCATCCGTTTCAAAATGAATGTTGTTTTAGTAAAAGAAAATTGTTTCAAAATGAATGTCAATTTCGGTTTTCAATGCAATAATATAAACACTACTTTCAAAGTATTATTTTTGCTTTAATGAAAAACAAACTAATAGTTGATTGGGATAATTTAGTAAAATAATATATCTCTTTCTTTTAATTAATGAATTTCTTAATATGTGTGTAAAAACCTTAAACGACATTCATTTTGAAACGAAGAAAGTACTAAAATAAACACACATTAGACAAAGGAAGTTTTGGCTATTCTAGCAAAGTGACTCCATCCGTGTGTTCATGAGCTTATGTTCATTCTCTACGTGCTTATTGATTGTACATAAACACATTGATGCATTTTATTTTAAACTAGAGCCCACCCTTTATAATATCTTTGTTAAACCAATTTTGAGCTTTCATACATTAATCTCTTTTTTTTGTTGACAAACCACAATATATGATTATGGTATTCTTAACTCGTCTTACTATTTGTTATGACATTGTCTTGATAAACGAAAATTTTGGTGTGACCCTGTGATGTAACAATTGAAAGTTCAAGCATTTATGCCTCGACAAGGGCTATATTTGCAATTTCCTCTAAAGACGAATCATAACCGTACTAATCATACTCATATTCAATTAAAATAAATTAATTAGAAAATAAGCAATTTATTAATTTGAGCACTAGCATGATAGTCAGTCATATACCTTAGCATAAGGATCATGTCAACCGCTAGTTGAAAAACACTGAGAATGGAACATATACAAATTAAATCAGGAAATTGAATCATAATATGAATAGATTCTTTATTAATTGTATCTAAAAAATAAATTGAAGTTCATCATGGAACCCTAATCAAGAGAGATTTAGTTACTCATGGTTACAATCATCATTACAAATTAATAGAAAAAACAAACCCTAGAGAGAACAAGAGGAGGAGAAAACCCTCTACCTTGAAGCTTTGATGCTTAACCCTTCTCTTGTACAACCAAATTTCTGAATGTTTGTGCAAGGGTCTCTATTTATATGCATCATTACTAGGAGTTTAAAAGATGAGAACTACGCTTTTTTCTCCGATCCAGATTGGAAAACAAGTTGAAAATGCATTTTACCCGCACAGATGTGCAAGGGCACGTGGCTTAGGGATCAGGGACGCATATGAGGCATCCCAAGGTGTGTCGCATGTATAAGGGAACATCTCTCAGGCACAAGGGTGTATGAGGCAATAGTCATAGTGCGAATTCTACAGTTTTATGTTTTTTTTTTTAGCGTTCTTCCATCTTGAAATGCCTTGGAACTTGAAATGAATTTTCCCCAACATTATCTTCAAAAACCTTCTAAGAACCATTGATCTTCATTCTTCGTGTTCCTTGATTTGGCAATAAAAAGACTGAAAACACCAATGGAGTTGCATGATTACGAATGAAAGTGAATTCCAACGACTTGAATGAAAACAATACAAAGTTCTCCTAAAATCATGGGCAACTCCTCTAAATGACCTCTTATTTGACTTCAAATGAAAAGAAAATAAACTTAATACATAGCCTAAAACATCATATGATGCTCCGTCATCAATACCTAACTGCAAAATTAAAAACTACTTTCCCAAATTTATCCACCCCTTACCTAAGCCAAGCTATAACTTATAAAGCCTTCCGAAAATGTGTGTATTGTAGGTACTTTGATTATAGGTAAGAATGTCTTCAAGTTGTATGGTTAATTGACATATGCATGTTGACTGAGTGATCACCCTGATTTAATTTTAAATAGATTAAGTAGACATAAAAAGGTTATGTTTTAGCTAGCACTCTATGTGGTGAATTCTTTGGACTTACAAACATGAAGTCTAGAGAGCTGAGATCTTGAAGCAAAATAATGAATCAAAGGCAGGTGGTTCTATTGTCATATGAAATAAAAACTTTTGGTATTTTTATCATTCAGAGAGACTTGTTATTTTACTGCCGAATTTCTTTTAACGAGGATATTTGCTTGAGGACAAGCAAAAACTCAAGTGTGGGGTTTTGTGATAAGAAATCATATAGGATTTTTAGTGTCGTTTTCGAGATAAAGTAGCTAGTTTATGTGAGTTTTAGTAGATTTTTGTAAAGAAATCATTTAAAAGTCGTGAAAGAGCAAATGGGAAAAAGACCTTGACACATGTTAAAGTCAACCAAACCAACTATGTGACTGAACTATACTCATTACACATTTTATCATGTTAATTATTGAGATATAGTCGTTATGGACGTTTAAGTGAGAACAAATGGGACAAGAAATGAAGAAAAGCATAAGGATAAACTACAAACTAACTCGGTTGCGAGCTATAAGCCACACGTCATGCTATCGAAGGAATTTCAGAAGTGTTTCGCTATTTCCTCACTCTCGTTGCGGACTTGAAGCTTTGCGTCGCGAGATATAGAAGAATTCAAAAGTGGTTTGTTACTATTTAAGTCACATCTTGGACTTTCAAATCACATTACGAGAACTTGAAAAGGTCAAAAGAACCACACATTGAGGAAGTAACTAAATAAAGAGGTGGAGTGCAGATAGGAATAATATCTGGTTATTTGGCTTATTTGACTTACCTCAGTAGAAAATTAGGGTCCTTAGAAATTAAGTTCGAATACTCCTATTATAGGCAAGTAACACGAAAGCAACCATTAGAAAAGAATAAAAGAAACACAAATTAGGGCTTTGGAGAAAGCTTAAGAGGAGACAACCGCAACAAGGAGAGGAGGAAGAATCAAGGAGCAACACTATTATGGTTATGTTAATTATTCTTCTCTCTATGTCTAGCTAAATTGTGTATAATTAGATTAAGCAGAGGATCTTCTATGTAATTAGAAGAATCATGTAACTTTAAACTATCCTATGAATTTCAATTGATTATATTTTGCTATTTTATTTGGTTAATATTATTCTTAATGTCATGCCCATAAATTGATCTAGGTCACAATGAGTACTAAATCTAACTTTGTTGTCTTGACTTATTTTAATCGTTCAATTATTGATTAGATTTAGACATAATCTAATGATAATTGTGTACTTAATTTGACGTTCTTAATCCTTCAAGGGTTATAGGCTTCACCAAGACATTGGTCCAACTATTTTGATCAAATATCTTATAATCGAGTAATCAGTCCAAATCATGTTTATAGTTTGTAGGTACCGAACAGTTCAGAGAAGGAATTGAAATGACCTAATCATTGTTCTTACCTTGATCTTATTCTTTTATATATTTTCTACAAACAAAATTTGTCTGGTGCAAAACCCTCAATTCAAGCATTCCGTTAACAATCAATATTGTTGAGTAGAAATTTCACAAACTATATAGAGACGAACATTTTATAAATATTAGTACTTGTCGACACACTAATACACTTTCTAAACTATTGTCAATTGTCATCACATAGTCAACTAATGTATCATCATTTGTTGAGTTGTAACCTTTATATACCTATGGCTGAGATTATCATCTTTGCTTAACGAGTAAAGTGAGACACTGTAATTATTATCTTTTTAGTTGAGGGAAAACTAAGGCATCAGCCGAGAGCCGTGACAATGGATGATGAATCCTAGGAGTTGTGGTGAGGTTTAAATTACCCTCTCTTATTTAGGGGTATTTACCTTTTCAAGATATCAACCAATCAAAATGTAATATACAAATGTAACATTAAATGTCAAATAAATGAGTCAATTTTTTTATAAAAAAAAATCAATTTTAATAAGGTAACTTTTAATTTTTATTTAATTATATTTAGGTATACAATCTTAATTAATTTACACTATAGAGCTTCTAACAATTAAATTTCACATTAAATTCAACCCATCATGGTTGTGTTTGGTAACACAAATAAACTAGCTTATAACTTTTTGGACTAACTTATAAGCTTGTTTTGATATAATAAGATGTGTTTGGTAAAAAGTTTTTTTCACTAGCTTATAGCGTTTTTTGAGAAGCTATTTCGAGTAGCTTTTGAGCTTATAGCTGATAGTTTTTTACATTTTCTTCCAATTTTAACCCAATTAATTTAATAAAATTAATTTTAATAAAACATCATGTTCATGGCTTAAAAAATAACAGTCAAGTTCATAACTTATTTTTTAATAAAACAACTGCCACGTTTTCTCCTTTGAAAAAATCTGTCATGCTTTATTTTATTTCTTAATCAACGCTTTATGTATATTTCTTAAAAGAAAATGCTTTATATTTAACTATAACTAGCCTAAGGTACGATGTAAAATTTTATATATTCTCGCTTACATTTTTTTCCACCTTCCTCTTATTTTTGGGATTCATAGGTACTGTTTGGCCAGACTTTTTTACGGTCTAAAAGCTACTTTAAAACAAAGTTAAAATAAAGGTCTTTAAGAAAGAAGTTAAAACTGTTTGGTTTCTTTATTTTTGTTAAGTTTGAAAGCTATTTTTAAGTTAAAGGTTGTTTGACAAGATATTGTACAAAACTTTGAATTTATTATTTTTTGGGTGGTGTCCGGGGTTCGAACCCCGAACCTTGCATATAATTATGCATTGTCCCTATCAACCAAGTTAAGCTCACGAGGACAAAACTTTGAATTTATTATGAATCAACATAATAAATAGAAAATGTTTAAAATATTTTTTGAAGGGAAAAAATGTTAAAATATAAAAGATATTTTTTTACAAATATTATATTTACTCAATGACGTTTAGTTTGTGTAACATGAATACAAATCTGTATCATCATATAAAGGATTTGTTAAATATTTGAATATGAGAAATAATTTAAGGAGGCTCAAATAATAACATAAATAATATCAAAATAGTAAGTTTTTTCTTTTCCAATTATACTCTATAACAAATTTCGTTATAAGAATACCATACTTTTTGTGTCATTAAAAAGATAAGAATTTATATTATATGATATTATATTTGTTACATTGTTGGTGTCATTGAAAAAGATATGTTTAATTCTTTTGAATATGAAAAAGATATGCATAGTTTGTTACGATATAAAGGTGTAAAATGTATAGAAGTATAACTTTTTTAGGCATCAATCCTTGTTATTTTGATTGAAATCAAAATTTTATAAAAATAATTATATGCCAAAAGTAGAGAAGCTGTGTTTTTTCTAATTATATGCCAAAATTTTATCTTGTTCCATTGATATTGTGTTTATCAAAATTGTTTTTAAATGTAGAGATCAATGAGCTTTTGCCCTCTTTTGTACAAAAAAAACAGAGATCAAAATTGTCGGTGAAATTTTATTGGAGACTAAAACCAAAAGTTTGAATATTTATAGGGATCCAAAACATAGTTAACCATAAATTAAAATATTAAAAAATAAATACATTAGAAAAAATGTCTATATATATATATATATATATATATAAACATGTCCTTTTTTGTCATTTTATACTTATCAGCCACTTCATCAGCTAATTTTACCAAACACTACAATTTTAATAAACCATCTTTTCAGCTATAAGCTATCAGTTATAAGACATCAACTATAAGCTAGTTTTTCAGCTTTTCGCTAGCTTATAGCTTATTTTTACCAAACACACCCCACATACGTTCACAAATTTTGTTCCATTCCAAAACCTATAACACACATAACATGCAATTTATTCTTCATTCTTCTTCTCATCTTGATTGTTCAATTCTCTCGTTCAAGAATTGCCGTCGTTTTCAATTACCGTGAGAATCGTTGTCGTCCTTTTGATTCCAGACATTGTGAGAATCGGTGTTGTATGCAAAAGCTATATCCACGAATTAACGCTCACCTTATGAAATTCATGTTTGTATTAACATTATTTATTATTTATTTATTTCACTTTGTCTTCTCTTCCATAACTTTAACCGACCTCAAACCGTGTTCACAATCTCAACAAATGTTCATTTCGGCAACACAAAATTCACCAGAAACAGAAACAACATATCAACACAATATAATGATTTGAATAAAACAAATTCCTAAAGTAAATTTAATAATCAATATTGTACCAAAAATAAAATTAATAATTAACGCATTGATGATCCATTTATCTTAATCAAACGCAAAATATGTGTGATAAAATACAATTTTATATAATCTCAAACAACTCAATCAAACTCAAATAAAAATGGAAGCATCATTGGAATTGATGCCAAAGTTGAAAGTCACCACTGTTGAATTATAAGTGTGAAGCGGTTGCAATCAAGTCTCGATAGTAGTGAGAAAGAAACGAAAATGAAAAATCAAATCATGAAGAAAAATCAAGTCACGATACCCGATATGATTATGGAAATAACACCTAGTAGTTTTTATTAAGGTGCGTTTTAGCAAAGATATAACTAAAAAGTTGTTAAATACAACTTAAGGTGAATATTGTTAAACACACCTTCTAAAAATTAAGTCGGTGTATGTCAGCAACTCCTATGGGCATTTGCTAGAATACACCCACTTATTTTTTAGAAGGTGTGTTTTAACAAGTCATAACTAAAAAGTAGTTAAACGCACCTTAAGGTGTAGTTTGCTAAAACACTCCCACATAAAAACTAGTGGGTGTGTTCTAGCAAATCCCTATATGTATATAGATATTGTTGGAACAAAGGGTATTTCACAAAATCACCTCTTAAGTTTTGATGATAACAAGGTATTAAAATTATCAATTGGATATGCTAAACATTTGTTCAAGTATACAAGATCCTAATCAAAGTACTATTCATAAAGGTTCTGATTGAACAAGTCAAAGAGCAAAGGAATTGTTATTGAAGCTTAAAGCGTCTGAGAGAATTGCGTCTGAAGAAAAGCATCTGAAGAAACGCGTCTGAAGAAAGCGCTCATGAAGACACGTCATCAGAAGCAGAGTCATCAGAAGCCACTTCACCATAAGCTTAACAGAGTTGACAAAGTACAGTGTACGAAGCGTACAACCACTAACTCTGTGCATGCCTCTGCAACTTGTCTCTACATCAAGACAAGAATAACAGTAATATTGTTGCAGACGTTGTTCCGTCTCAAGTGGAATGGATTTGAAATTAGCTCTTCATAGGACAATTATCAAATCAGGCAAAAGATCAATGGTGAAGAATCAAAGCTTCAAGCAAGACAAGTTGATGTACCGGC
>Ga0228710_1008188_pt1 | contig 15085 bp, 9 predicted proteins | sample MedpolnodulmetaG_FD_177995 | JGI IMG/M metagenome (GOLD analysis project Ga0228710, IMG submission 177995) | Root nodule microbial communities from Medicago polymorpha collected in Santa Monica, California, United States - pink nodules | ecosystem: Host-associated > Plants > Roots > Nodule...
GAGGAAGAAGAAGAAGAAGAAGAAGAAGAGGAAGGAGGATGAGAAGGAGGAGGGGGAGGAGAAGGAGGAGGATGAGGAGGGGGGGAGGGGAAGGAGAAGGAGGATGAGGAGAAGGAGAAGTAGAAGAAGAAGAAGTAGAGGAAGGAGAAGTAGAAGGAGGATGAGAAGGAGGAGGACGAGGAGGAGAAGGAGAAGGAGAAGGAGAAGAAGGAGAAGGAAAAGGAGAAGGGGAAGGAGCGGGAGGAGGATGAGGAGAAGTAGAAGAAGAAGAAGAGGAAGGAGAAGTAGAAGGAGGATGAGGAGGAGGAGGAGGAGAAGAAGAAGAAGAAGAAGAAGAAGAAGAAGACGAAGAGGAAGAGGAAGAGGAAGAGGAAGAAGAGGAAGAGGACGAGGAAGAGGACGAGGAAGAGGAAGAAGAAGAAGAAGAAGAGGAAGAGGAAGACGAAGAGGAAGAGGAAGAGGAAGAGGAAGAAGAAGAAGAAGAGGAAGAAGAAGAAGAAGAAGAAGAAGAGGAAGGAGGATGAGAAGGAGGAGGGGGAGGAGAAGGAGGAGGATGAGGAGGGGGGGAGGGGAAGGAGAAGGAGGATGAGGAGAAGGAGAAGTAGAAGAAGAAGAAGTAGAGGAAGGAGAAGTAGAAGGAGGATGAGAAGGAGGAGAAGGAGAAGGAGGAGAAGGAGAAGGAGCGGGAGGAGGATGAGGAGAAGTAGAAGAAGAAGAAGAGGAAGGAGAAGTAGAAGGAGGATGAGGAGGAGGAGGAGAAGAAGAAGAAGAAGAAGAAGAAGTAGAAGGAGTATGAGAAGGAGGATGAGGAGGAGGAGAAGAAGAAGAAGGAGAAGGAGGATGAGGAGAAGAAGAAGGAGGAGGAGGAGGAGGAGGAGAAGAAGAAGGAGAGGGAGAAGAAGTCGAAGAAGAAGAAGGAGGATGAGAATGAGGAGAAGGAGAAGGAGGAGGAGAAGAAGAATGAGAATAAGAAGGAGAAGGAGGATGAGGAGGAGAAGAAGAAGAAGAAGTAGAGGAAGGAGAAGTAGAAGGAGGAGGAGGAGGAGAAGAAGAAGAAGAAGACGTAGAGGAAGGAGAAGTAGAAGGAGGAAGGAGGAGGAGGAGGAGGAGGAGGAGAAGAAGAAGAAGAAGAAGAAGAAGAAGAAGAAGAAGAAGAAGAAGAAGAAGAAGAAGAAGAAGGAGAAGGAGAAGGAGAAGGAGAAGTAGAAGTAGAGGAAGGAGAAGTATAAGTAGAAGTAGAGGAAGGAGAAGGAGAAGGAGGAGGAGGAGAAGAAGGAGGAGAAGAAGGAGAAGAAGGAGAAGAAGAAGAAGTATTGAAATTGGCGTCGGGGGAATAGAAAATGAGATCTAGAGAGGAGCACAATCTAAAGTCTCCAAGTCAACACCACCATCTCAATCTAAATGGGTTTAAAATTGAGACATTTTAAGTGTGTTGAGAGATAATAACTTAAAATTTAATAACTTTTTCAATATGAATATATTTCTCAATCAAAATTTGAACCTAGGTTTGTCATGTTATGATAGTATAAGCCTTTTTGTCGGACTCAACTTCGTTAGTGCAATAACTATTTTTTTATAATAAATATTACTTTAATCACTAATACATGTTGAAATTTTAATATACATATCATTTACCAATTGTTAGACCTTAAAATAGAAAAATAATATTGAATTTTTACACAAATATAGATTATTTTTATACTTCCACAAACTTTGATACACATCATTAAATGTTTTTAAAATCTTCACATTTTATTTCCATTATCAAAATTAGTCTTTGTTGTTAATTCGAATGCTGATGTGACCGTTAGTGGGTCCCAATTATTTTAGGATTAAATGTAAGGACCATTTTTCGAAGAGACACAAGATGTAAGGACTAAAAACATATTTAAAAAAAAAAAAGTCTTTGGTTTAATTATTCAAAAAAATAAAATGACTTGGATTCTCACACCAAACGTAAGACTCAATTTGTGCGCGTCTTTGACTATATGTTCCCACACCACACAACTTGGCATATCCATTCACTATGTTACGTACTCTTGTGCAAAATTTCTGTCTTGTTCCAAGTTGTCCACGTAATATATTACCTCAGAACTACTTTACTTACATCAATTATGAAGTTGTAACGGTGTAGACTTAAGAAGCTCAAACTAAATTTCAAGACATTAAACATCTTGTTTAAAATATAAGGGCAGCTGTAATTATTAACTATAAAAGTCATCCATAATTTTATCTAAAAAATATTTATAAAAGTCATATATAATTTTATCTAAAAAATATCACGCAACAAATCCAACGCAAACTAAAACTTTAAATATACTATCTACTAACCAGATAGTCCATTCTAGTCTTAATGAATAAAAAATAACCTACTAAAATGCTTGCATATATGAATGAATGGGGTACCAAAGAGAGATTGTGTGTAAAATAAAATTTTATCAAAAGAATTTTAGTAATGTGCTAAATACAAAAAATCAAAATAAAAAAATTGAGAGGGATAATGTGGCACATATGGGTCTCTATAGAGATCCGCTACCGGTAGCAGCATGTTGGTTTAAATAATCAACCCAACTCAAATATTAGCTCATTCTGAAATGAAATATAAACTATAAGGGTAGTTTAAAAGTTGAAGTATGTGAACTAAATATTTAACCATATTCATTGACTTTTCAACTACCAATTTCACTTATAAATCATTTTGGATGAGTAGCTCCGTGCATATATAACATAAGACTCATTTGATAATAAAAAAAAAACATAAGAATTAAGAAAATTGTTTTTGCATTAAATATGTCAATAATATACATTATTTTTTCAATATTAAACTCCAATTTCAAAGATATATAGATAGATAGATAGAGTAAAATCAACAAAAGTTGAAATATTTAGTCTAAAATTTGTTCCAAATACATTAATTTTTTTTAATTCAATTTTCTCTCTTATATAACGAAAGTAGTTTATATTCAATATATCACTACATTCACTATGTGGCTTTCTAGTCTATATCCACCTGAATAAAAAACAAAACAATACGTCGTACCTTTAGTTAGCATTACAACACTATAGAGGCTGTTGGAGATCCACGTACATGCATAGAATATACCTCCTCGTCATAGCTCGATGAATGTGTCTTATCTCACTTGGTCGGTCTATATATAAACTAGCTTCCATCCTGAGTTACCAAACACTTCACTTGAAATACATCGTCTCTTCTTCTATATAGAGTACCCCACACAAGAAAAGCTACAAATTTTAAATTCAACAATATGGTTGGTTTAGTGAGACCAAGACCGCATGAAGTGGTTTTCAATGTCCTAAACAATGTACAACTCTTTACCATGGTTGTAGAAAACAATACCCCTCTATGTCCTCATCATACCCTTGTTCCTTTTACCTACTTTGTACTCATTGGTTTCCTCCAATTAAAATACCCTCAAAATCCCACCCCATTTCAAATCCATCCTAACACCACTTTTGTATCCATTGCTAGCTTTCTTGCTTATTGCTTGCTCTTTTGGGTTAGGCTTAAGTTTGCTATACGTGTTAACACTCTTATGGAAATCTTTGGCTCGCTTTCATTGATTTCTTTGGTGTTAATGTTGCTATCAAATCACACTTGGGATGAATCATTGAAATGCATTACATACCCAATATGGTTTCTTATTCATGTCGTGGCCTTTATCATCAAAACCCTACGTGGTGAGCATATGAGGAAGAGGGTGGTGCCTCCATTTCTTCCGTATTGAACTAAAACCCTGCGTGTGATTTTTATGTTGTCCTTTTCTTGTGTTGTAGTTTTTCAATTGTTGTGTCAAGATCTGATGTGTTAGGTTTGTCGTTGGAAGCATCACTAGTACCGTCAAGTCGTCAACCAGGTGGATATTGTGCATCTAGAAGCCTCCTAAGTGACAAGGGTCTCATTTCTCAAGAGGGGGATATATAGTTTGTTACGTATAGTATATACTTTAAGTGAGTAAGAATAATTAATAAAAGGTCCCCTAATATAAGTTAATAACGTGGATTTTTTTAACATCAAAATGAATTTATTAGAGGATAGTGAGAAAGTACGATGGATATTCAATCCATAGCTCAAATATAAGTATAAGGGATACTTGACTCACAAACAAAATTACCCTACACTAATTTTAAACAAAACAATGAATTTGAATACCATCATAAAACAAAGAAGGACCCCTCTCTTCCTAACTAGAAATCATTTGAAGGAAGTTGTGATTTGTCTATGTTACACTAGTATATATATTTATAAGAATGCAACATTTCCCCTATAATTATTAAATAAAGAAATGATGTGGATTATTTATTCAATGAGAATTCCCTTTTTCTTAAAGAATAAAAAATGGAATATATTAACGACAGTGGACCCTTTTTAACGTAAGGTGTATTAAAAAGGTCACTCTAAGATACAATCAGTCAGTCATATAAATACAAGAACTACGGTCAGCCGATACCCAAGCATAATATTGGGTCCGACCACCAACTATGAGAACCATATATAAAAGTGGCGTTATTAGCCTTCAACCACCAATAAGAATTAAACTTAACTTTTTCCATAAGATCTAAGGTGGGAGTTTGAATATTATTGAAGAACATGTTAATACGTTCATCCTAAACTAGCCAAACACAAAGAAACCATAAAAGTTGAAGAGAAGATTGCCTCGTCTTCGAACCACTAGATAGTGAGTAAACTGAATAAAATGTGCCCGAAGACTGTGTGGTTCTACTCTTGAAACACCAATCCAAGACCTGACATGCTGCCACAATGATCCAAATATGTCGCAATGAAGAAACAAATGAGATGCAGACTCGGGATGGCCACAACCCGCGACACAACTGCTTGCGTCGGCTGAGATGATGCCACGGTTCAGTAAGTTGGCTTTTGTCAGCAGCCTGTCTCGCAACAATCGTCAAGCAAGAATAGAGACCTCCAGGGGTACCTGCTTGTGCCAGATGAGGTCCTCCGTGACATCAACAATAGGGGAAACCTATGATGTGAGGAGTTGATAAGCTCCACGCACCGTAAACCCCCCTCAACGTCGGGATGCCAATGCCACGTGTCAGATACATTAGGCTGGAAAACAATATTGTTAAGTAAAAGCCTACATTTCGCTACCAACTCCTCCTCCCAAACCCACAACCTTCTCCTCCAACTCCACGCCTCGCCCCCTCCTCCTAACCTAGAGAGAACATGGTTGCCACCGTACTCGACTTATTGAATGCTAGATAAAAAAGGCGACTAAATCTCCTACAAAAAGGAACATCACCTAACCGCCTATCATACCACAATAAGGTATTTGTTTCGTTCACTACCGCACGCGACACCCTCTCTGAAAAACCAGCCACCCTCAGAATCGCCTACTTCGTCACTAATCTTCGCTACCTCCCTCTACCAAGAAGAAACACTCCGGCCCTCAACCTCCAACTTCCTTGCCTCATCACCGTACCTCCCAGCCAACACCCTATATCATAAATCTCCTCTATCTATCAACAACCTCCAACACCACTTTCCTCAACTACCTCACCCCCAAACGTCCGTGCTACTTTTAAAAAAAAACTATATTCCAAACAATCCAAGGAATTTTCCTATTATCCTCACCCCCAAACAAAATTAGTTACAACTTTTGATCTTTATCTTTGGTGGTTGAACCCTTTTATGGGTTTGGGCATTGTTTCTTGTTATAAATTTTTTGTTGATGTGAGATGTGACACTATTTTGTATTTGATTTTATGAACTCTTATATTCTTATGTGCGCTTCTTGTGTTAGATGGAACTTTTCGTTTAGTTAATATATTTAATTTTAGCTTGTTAAAAAAACATAGCCATTTTTGCTTTTCTTTTATTAACTTCTTTTTTAATTTTGAAAGATATTTTATATACTTTATTATTAATTAATTAATAGTGGCATTGCTCCCTAAATTTAAGGAAAGTTTATTCTAACCGAAGCAAGGGAATAAAGCTCTTCAATTGGCAGCATTGATGAAATAGAATGACTGATGCGCCGACTATATTTGTTTAAGATATCTCATCATTTATGCGGGTATTCAAAGATAAGGATTTCTTTAACAACGGTCATTTGATTCATCTCTATATTAAGGACCATGTTTGATTGAAGAAGGTTACAACTACACTCAAGCATACCCAGGTATATACAAAGTCTAACATGTTCATATATATTATTGTAGCTATATACATACTTGTTTATAGTATATACCTTATGTAGCAAAAGTCAAAAGAAACATCTATAAGGGATACACTCTAAGTGTACCGCGTTTAATATCTATTTACTACTAGAGCTGTCAAAACGAGCCGCCCCGTTTAGCCCGATTTATTATAGGGCTTGGGCCTTAAATATTGAGCCCAAATTTTAATAGGGTTTTTTAGCCCGGCCCTAAAAAGCCTAGTACCCATTAGGGCTAGCCTGAACGGGTCGCGGGTAGCCCGTTAGCCCGCATACCAAAAAAAATCCTATAAATTATATATATTTTTTAAATAATTCTTTACTTAGTTGATTATCAAAATAAAAAATAAAAGTGAAAATCCAATGGATTAACACATATAAATGTAATATAAAATTATATTTGCTCGTTTCGTTATTTATAATTTTAAAGATCGAATATATAAATATCTATAACCATAACGTATCTAATTTATTTAAAATTGTTTTCCTCGCCGTTTTAGTTTACGACTAGTGTACGAAAATGTTTACCATTTATTTTTGTGTTAGACATTATTTAAACATATTAAAAATATTATTTATAAAATAAATTATAGGAGTATTTTATAGTACTTTTTTAATATAAAAAAAAAATTAATACAGGCCGGCCCGTTAGCCCGCAGCCCGTGTAGAACTCGGGTAGTATATTTTAAGCCCGTTTTTCAACCGAGCTTTTTGACTCAGCCCGATAAAATTCGAAGCCCATTAGAGCCGGGCCGCCTGTTTTGACAACTCTACAATCTTTAAGAGTGTGTGTAAACATCTACCTTTTATAAAAACGACTTATTGTTGTAAATCTCTGGAATGAGAGTGTGTGTAAACATCTCTTTACTTGCTGTTGTTATTATATGTGTTTTTAAAAGAGTATCGAAAGCGTTAACCATAATTCAAGCCTTTTTTTTTTTGTGTTTTTCTCATGTTCATAATGCACCAGAGTTAAGGAAGCGTTCTTTAGAAGATTAAAGCTCATAATTCACCTTGGAAACAAGCTTAAATACCCTTGTTCATCATCGATCTATGATACTTATTCCAATTTATTTGTTATGTATATTTCTATTCTGAGTAGCTAATTTTATTAGATATGTCACTAGATGAACTTCTTTAGATTTACTTGAACTATGGAATATCATTTATGCAATTGCAAACTTAGTATAATTCAAATTTGTGAATTTATTTAAAAAACAAATTATTATTAACCATAACTTTTGAAACGATCAATATAATTATTCAATCAATAATGGCTTCAGAAATATGAAATTTCATTACTGTATTTCTAAGAATTAACGTTCGATCAAATTTTGAAGGATCATGAGTTCACCCAAGACATTAGAAAGTTGTGATCATTGAAAAAAGTTTTGAGCAAAAAAATTGATTTCAACTATTTTGTTAATTCATCGTAATATAAACAAACAACTGTGATTTTTGAACAGAATTATCAGGTTGTGAAAAAGAAGAGATGCGAAAAACCTAATCATTTGCAATTCCTATTTGTATCAAAGCAATTTATTAGTTTAGTTAGTATAAAAGTCAAATTTCATAATCATATTAAATAGGAAAATGTATGTAAAAAATATCATAAACTCTATAGATAGTGAGAATTGCTGCATAATTGCTTCATCAGGTCAGAAATATCATGATTCTCATCGTATTGAAAGCAAACCAGCTTGATGCTCCGACTCTTGCAGACATTCATGTCATTCGGAAAATTGCACAATTACTAGAACTCATCCACTGAGATAAAGGAACAAATATACAATCACAACCATGATATACAAAAGAGTAAAGCTAACGTTCATTTATTCATATCACAAACATTACAATTATACATCATTATCAATACAACAAGACTCATACCATGTCACCATTACATACAAAATCCACATTCACTTGATTACTCAGAAGAGTTTGAACAAGACATTTTGGGAGTTACTGGTTTATGTCCCTTTGTCCTCACTTTCTTACTCCTTTTAGTTTTGGCTAGTTTCTTCTCCAAATCTTTCACTCTCCCTGTCAAATTTGATATTACACTTAACTGTTCATTCCCAGCTTCAAGCAACTCCTTCATTAACTTCCTTAGCTTCTCATTCTCTTCCAGTAATTTTATGTCACCATTCAAATCTGCAGATACTTCAGCCTTTGTACCGGTTGGTTCTCCGGCAATGTCTTGAACATCAGCTTGTGTTTCTTGCTGTGCAAGATTTTCTTCTGGTTCCTTTTCATTCATCGTTATGTTATCTAGATCACTTGCTTCTTGATTCCCATGATCAGGAATTTCAAGAGGTGGTAACTCAGTATCAATTCGCATTCCTGATTCTTCTGTGTCCATTGGTGTATCCGCTATGAGTTCATCATCTTCTTTCTGGAACTCAATCTTTACCCAACCATCTGATTCCTCAATAGACTTCATATCTTCCTTTTCTTCGACCAGTGGCTGCTCTAGTTGAGTATCTTTTGTATAGTATTTAGATATTTCTACTTCAAATTTCTCTGGATCCTCATCAAGCAGTCCTACCGGAAGTTCTTTAATGAATTCCTCATTTTCGGCTTGTACTTCATTTTCAGAGGTATTAGTCTCATTAGATGTAGCCGTGTTTTCATCGACTACTCCAACTGGGACGAGTTCTCCAACTGGGAGTTCTTCAATGAATACCTCATTTCCAGCTTGTACTTCAGTCACAGAGGTATTAGTCACTTCAGATGTAGCCGTGTCTTCATCAAGCACTCCGACTGGGCGTTCTTCAATGAATACCTCGTTTCCAGCATGTACTTCACTAAGTACAATTTCAGATGTATTAGTCTCTTCAAATGTAGCCGTGTCTTCATTGAGCACTCCGACTGGAAGCTCCTTCAATTCATGCATATCAGAATCTAACCCTTCACTTGCGGAGTTGTCACTAATATCATCATTGTTAGCTCCCACGTGTGATTCTTTCAAAGTAGTCGTATCAAGATTATCAACCACAATAGGAATGTCGATGACCTCTGATTTTGATTTGCATTCTGAATCAGTTTTGTCAGAAAGATTACTTGTGGAATCCGATGCATCTGCAGCAATTACAGGACTACAATCCTCATTGATTAATCCATTTGGTAGCAGTGTAGTCTTTGTTCTCTCACTTGATGCAGAATCAACATGCGAGCGAGATTCACTTCCACCATCAACATCCTTCATACAGAACTGTTCCTTGGGACTTCCATCACTAATACCTTCAGATGAATCTTTTTCTGATGCCACTCTCTCCTCTTGCTTCTCTTCATTAAGTTCTCCATTCTGAACATTCAATGGAGTGACTTCTACAGGTTCTTTAGCATCTTCATGGGGATGCTGGCAAGGATTCTTAACCGTTATAGAGTCAAGCTTTTCCTGCAAAGTCACAAGCTCTCTTGCCAGGGACTTCCTGATTTCCCTAAAACTTGGATGCAAACCCTGAAAATACATGTTGAGTAGCATTTAGTATAATATTATGTTGAGTAAAAAACAATGACGAAGAAAAACCATATCAAACATCATATGCAAAATAAATTTATGCCATCTGGAGTAAAATTTGTTAGCTAACATATACCTGTATAGTATCTAACTTCAGCAACAGTCTCATTATCGTTTCTCCAATTGCAATTTTTTGCTTGTCGTCGTTTTGAAGATCAGGATGACCTTCAAATGCTTGAACACGTTCCCTAACATCGGTCACCTCCTTACTGGCTTCACCTATCTGCCTCAATTTCTTCAAAGGCTCCCATTTTCTTACTAGATAACCGCGATAAACAGCTTGTATCAAAACAGCAGCATCTGCATCCGACAGAACTCGTCTTCCACTTTTACCACCTTCGTTAGTTGCTGTGTTTCTATCCTTTATAGAGTGCTCTGAAGACTCCCCTGTCATATTTTCTGCCCCTTTCTCTTCCTTCTTATCACTTGTCTTGTTTTGGCATACTTGAATAGTTTTCGCCTCTGGTGTAACCTCCTCACTAGCCTTTGGTGCAGTCTCAATATCTGAATTTGGTTCAGCCCTGTCTTTAATGTCTCTCAAAGGAATGTTGTTTGATTCACCAGATGTTGCTTTTGGATGTTTTTTTGAAGCAGGTGGACTTGGAGACCTTGAACTCCCATTTCCATTTTTCTTCCTCGGCAATGGATCAACTCTCAAACATACAGGAGGTAACTTGGATCCCTTAGGTGGAGACGTTGATCGTCGTTTACTCATCGAGTTAGAATCTTTTTTTGTCACATTCTCTTTGACATCATTCATTTCTCTCTTTTCACATCCATGTAAGTCATTTTTCTCATGATTTGACTCTATCTGCTTCACAGGAATACTTCTCTGGTTAATTGTTTTCTCCCTAACATCTGAAACACTTCTGTTCGTGAATTTAACATCATCTGATTTGGCCTTTCCTCCTTCCTCTTGATTATTGTAGTAAGGAAACAAAAAGAACGGAAATGGAAATTCGGATCTCTTTTGATCACTCTGATGTTTCTGTTCCATTCTTCCATTTTCAGCCTCCTCGTTTTTGCTATCAGTTTCCTTCTCAATGCTTCTTATTCCATCTCCATCGCGAAACATGTTCGGATCACCCTTCACATCAAAGGGTAACCATCCACTCCACATTCTTGGCTCAACTTTTGGCTGCACATCAGCATTAGGCCTCTTATCATGTGACATTTTATCTTGCTCATCCACCTTAGCAGGAGTAAAATTTTCCGGTCTTTTGTTACCATAAAACTCTGGTGGAATCCAAGCCAAAGGATATGGAAAATTCCTAAACTGAATTGGGACCATATCATCATTCTCCTTCATACCAACATCGGGTTTTTGCTCTCCCACCTTCACAGATTTGTCTTCCTTTTGGCTGCATGAATGATTAGGACAACCACAACAATGATGTTCCCTTGGCATATATTTATCATATTCGTATCTCGGAAGTTCCATGTTATAATGTGATTGTGGAGAATAAGGACCAAAGAATGAAGCACAACCTCCAGAGTAGTACATTGGTGATGGAGCAGGAACATGAGGATAAGAAGGTATGTGACTATTGTAACAAGGGTAATTATTGTGGCCATAGCAGAAATGTGGAGGTATAGGGTGGTTATAATTGCTAGCATAAGGCCAAGGTTGTTCATAGGGATGATAATAATGAGGGAATGGTATTTGGTTTCTTTGAAATGGGTATGAGTCCATGTTTCTGTATCCAGGAATCATGTTTGTTTGGTAAGGTTACCAAGAACAGGCAGAAAAAGATTTTCACTGACTGATCTTAGAAATAGAAAGTTATTAAAGCACAAACTCTGCATTCAAAAAAATGAACTATTAAGAACAAGATTGGTGTCAAATTTTTTTAATAGCAATAAGGTGAAAAACAGTTTGGTAATTTCCCTAAAGTTTCTCAGTATTATACAGCATCAAAATTTACAAACATCATTTGCTTCAGCTTCACAAACTCAAAAAATTCAAAATTCAACACATTCCTAGTTCTCTCTCAGAGTTGTACTCTTATTATACAGGTAACGTAACATAATTTTATACGTGAATATATATTATGTGATATGTGATTTCTATAACTATGTTCTATAATTGCATATTTTCACTGATAGTAATGAATCAACACAAGATATAGCATAGTCATCGTGAACTTAACTCAGTTGATAGGATCAATGCATAATATATGCAAGATCTGAAGTTCGAACTCAATCCGAACACGACAAAAAAACAAGTTATAGCATAGCCAAGGAAAAGCATGACTTACATTAACAAAAGAGATACAGAAAAATCCAGCCAATAGGTCCTTCCACACAATCCAAATGAAAATTTATCGATGCAAAATCAAACCACCAACCCAAGAAGAGATGAAATAAAAGTGTTGTTGTGTGCTGTAGTTGTAGGCTTTGTCGTTACACTTTATGTTGAATGAAATGTGTTTGAAAACATGTTCCTTCTATACTAATACATTGGATAGTTATGACAAATTATAGAAAGTGTGACAAAAAATCTGTGTTCGAGATGCTTCGCGCGTTGTCTAGTAGTACGGTGATCAATCTAATTCTGTCTAGATTTTTCGAAAGAGGTAATGTATGGCCCGCATATTCAGCCACGTGTTAAAGATTATGATGCATCTCAGAAAGTTCTTGTATTTTTTTGGGTCAGTCGTGTTCTTTTTTTAAAAAATAAATTGGAACACTTTGAAATCTATTTTTGTATATATATATATAGCCCGTGTATTTTTCTAAAAAAAGGAAAAAAAAATACAAATAACGGATAGTTTTGGGCTTGGAGCCTTGGACTACTTTCTTTTTAACAATGCCTTGGACTAGTCAATATGGAAATTTCTACGGTGCACTCGCAAATGAAGGTGTACAGGTACTCTTCAAAAATCTTTAAATTATATCATTTTTATGAAATAAATAGTTATTTGTTGTTATTTGTATTTTAGAAAATATCATTTCATAAGAAAAAATATAATTTTATTGTTTATAGAAATCATACTAATTTTTTTTACATTTGTAAAAAATAATCAAAATTCTCTATTATGAGTACTAAATTAAATTTTATTTCGTCGACGTTTTTGGTAAATAAGATTTAATTATTATAATTATAGGTGATAGAAAACAATTTTTTTCTTGAAAAAATAACACATCTAACTAATAATTTAGTGATTTGGTGTACCAATACACTCAAATCTTTGAGTGTACCATAGAATTTACCAGTTAATATTTCATTCTCTTTTGGGTGTGTTTGGTTTAGGAGAGAAGTTGTGAAGAGAGAAGTATATATGAGGGAGTATAGGAAGAGAGAAATAGAGTAGATTTGACTTATTGTTTGGTATAAGAGAGACATGAGAAAAACAGAGATGAAATAAGTGTGTTAAACTTCTGAAAAGATCAAAATATCTTTATATTAAACTTTAATATACAATTTTATTATATTTGAATTAATTTCTTATAAAAATTGATATAAGTTTTTACATTAATTTAATTAAGTAATTTTTTTACAAAGAAATTTAATAACTTACTTGCTTAATTAATTATTTATTTACAATTTTATAATTTAGTTGGTTAAACTATTTCATTAGTTAACTAAATAGTAGTTTAATTTTATTTATTATAATTATTATAATAAAAGAGGGTTGAAAGAGGTAAAGGCATATGGTTGCATTTTAGTTTCTTTTCGCTACAACAAAAAACTTGAAAACAGTACAATAGTAGTAACAAAAAAGAAACATGACAATATTGTATATTAGCCACAACACCAGGGACAATTTTGGAAAAGAGAAAAAAGTTTACATCTCTACTCCATTTCTTCGCACCTCATGAGAGAAATAAAACAGGCATGGGTCCCACAATATTTGGTCTCTCTCTTCAATCTCTCTTCTAAACCAAACAAGAGAAGTTGCTTCTCTCTATCCAACTTCTCTCTTTATTATTTGAAAAATTGCTATTTTGACTCATTTATTACTCATAGGCCCTCTAAAATTTTCATTATACACCTTAATAAGGTAATTCAGAGCTACGAATAAATAGGTACAAGAGATAACTCTCATTCGGTTTCGGGGGATAACTCCCGATGCATAACATTTTTACACCAGAACAAAACGGAAGAGCATGTTCGTATTTGATGGTTTAAAAGTTGTCAAACTTGATTATTGGGGAAAAAACTCATTTACTCAGTTAATCCTTTATCTTTAACAAATCAACGTCAAAGACAAAGAAATCGCATTTGTCGACACATTTCTTCTAAAATCCAACAAGTGACCGTGTTGTTTTTGTTGAAGTTTAAGGTTGTTTATGTTCTTGATGAAATAGAAATAGTTTAGGGTTTAATTAGCAAAATATTAGTGTCATACCCCAATTTTTGACCTAAGATACCACTGACACGTGAGGTATTTTAAAATACCTCATTTTGGTTCCGAGTTAAGCCCTCTTCTTTTTTTATTTATTTATTTATTCGTTAAAAGTTTAATTTCCATCTTTTTTATTTGTTTTTTTAATTAACCTTTAATTTGGCGTTTTATCTCTTTCTTTTTATTTTCTAAACCCTTATTTTCTTTTATTATTATTATCCATTGTCCAATAACATCCAAAGTTGGTCCTGATCCAAGAAGTAATACAGCCTGTTCGTCCAAATCCAATTCATGTAAGCCTAATCACGCGCCTCAGTCCTCAAGCTCAGGAACAGATGCATTTTCCTCTCCTGAAAGCCAGCCAGAGGATTCAGTTCTTTTGTTTCCAAAACCTGGCACTATAAATTATAACCTACAGAAACACAAAAGGGGACAAAAAATACACAAATTCATCATCATAAAACCCGCAAATCGCAGCAACCACACGACGGCACAACATCAACGGCAACGCGAAGTATAACACCCAACCGCTGTCATCATCGACGGCCACAAGCGCAGCTCAGCCCGTCGATCCGCATCGGAGCCGTCACAGGTCCATCAAAAGGTAGTTTTTGTTTTAATTCGTATTTTTAAGATCTAGGGCTTTAGGGTTTAGCTTTGAGACTTTTAGTGTGAGAAATAGGACTAGAAGGGGGAGTAGAAGAGAAAGAGCAAAAAAAAGTAAAAAAAAAGAGTATTGATAGCGGCGGCGCCGCCGCCGCCTACGACTGCCGGCCGCCGCGCCGCCGCCCCAGCCGCCGTTCTCCCATCGGAGAAGAAGAAGAAATGTTAGAGAGAGAAGAGAGCTTTTTGTGGAGATAGGTAAGGAAGAGAGAGAAAATCTCAATCAAAATGAAAGAAATTAGGTCTCACAACACATTTATACTAACCCATCCAAACCGGTTCAACCCATGCACCCACAATCCGACCCGTCACCAAACCCTAGCCCATTTTCGAACTGCATCAAGGCCCAATCC
>Ga0228710_1008189_pt1 | contig 15084 bp, 6 predicted proteins | sample MedpolnodulmetaG_FD_177995 | JGI IMG/M metagenome (GOLD analysis project Ga0228710, IMG submission 177995) | Root nodule microbial communities from Medicago polymorpha collected in Santa Monica, California, United States - pink nodules | ecosystem: Host-associated > Plants > Roots > Nodule...
AGTATAGATATTTGTAACTTTCATATTGCAATAAATTATGGTTATCTTTTTCAAACACCAACAATAGAGTAAATATTGTCGAACCACTGTGGATTTTAGAACAATGTATCTAAAGTTTTTATGATGACAATGTATGAAAGTACAAATGGGTACTCTAATATGTGTACTCAATTGTGCATGACCATATATTTAAATGATGACTTTAAATTCAAGTTTTGATTCTGATACATCATGCTCTGAACATAAAGGAAAACATTATGGTACTCTAAAGAAGTATTGGGAACTTCTGAAGACTAGAATTAGATTCAAAGGCATATATGGATTCTTTTGGGAGAAGTTCAAGGATATGGTGTAGTTTACAGCTTCAGGGTGAGATATGGATAACCAGATGGCTTCACCAGTTGGGACAAATGGTTAAGGGGTTAAAGGGTGATGAAAGAAAGAAATTTTTGAGAGAAATGTTTTTTGGTTTAAAGTTTAGATTAAAAAGCGTCGTGAGATTGTTGTTTTCATCATAATGCTAAATCATAAACATTCCCTATCTATTTCGCTATTTTATGTTAAATTCGATTTTAAGGACAAGGTGTTCTTTGGTATTTTATGCTTCCTTTAAGAATACATAAATTTATCTCAATAATAATCAAGCTTATTCTCATGGTTGATTATCATTGAGACGCCTTAAATGCAACCTAATTATCCCAAGACTCACAAAAATATTCTCATGTTTTGTTTATCTTGTCTAATTTCATTTGATCCAATATCAAACTTCACATTTCAGTCCTTCATTTAATATTTGAGATAAGATAAATAATAATATCAAATTCCATCTTTGCAATAAGTTACGAGTCACCACTACCACACTAATGTAATAGATTCTAAATTTTGAGGTTAAATAGACGAAATCTTCGATTTCAACCTTGAATCCACCCTACGACAAAACTAATTTTATTTGATAACATATACCTTAACTATTTCCTTAATTCCTAAACCCTTTATCTTCTGTCTCATATGTTATTTTTTTATTATTAATATCAACGAGGAAACAATCATTTGTATCAATTGTATTGCTAGCTAGTTTCACACACCAAGTGATAACTACATTTTCCAATGATACATAAGAAATTTAGCCACAACCTTTTAACTTTGATGCGGGTACTTGAAGTTAGTTTTATCTACTTTGAATATAATGTTCTCATTACAAAGCAACACATGAGACCATTATCTATATACAGAGAATATACACACAGTTAATAACAATTTGAACCTAGTCAAATAACAATTTCAGATTCCCTTAGATGCGATGTAGCCACATTTTAATGATCAATTAAATAATCAAACAACACAAATCCAAATTTTGTTCATTAGCATTATCATTTTCTTATGGTTTTCTTTTTTCCCAATCAACACTACAAGAAAATATTAGATTAGCTACCAAAATCTTGCTACGGCTATTTGTAACGTTTAATTTGCGGGTATTTGGCTGTGATTTCAACACAAATGAAACTTCTATTGCCAATGCTTACATTTATTAAACAATTACTTTGTTCAATTATTTTATTACAGGCAGCCTCCTAATAATATTACAATAAATAAATCATATTTTCTCTGAGAGGATAAATAAACGGTTTTGGTTTTGCTTTTTACTTTCAAGGTTTTTTTGCCTTTTATGCTTGCCTTATATAAATGAAATTTTTTCCTATCATGCTGAAATGTGACAATTTTATTTTTGGCTGGATGTTGTTTATGAATTTTATTAAGATAGTGTCAAAGATAGTAAATCCAACCCGAAGAGAGATAGATAGTGTTTTCCACCATGTTGCCACAATTTTTCTAACTTCAATAATTAAGTAACACATTAATATATCTCTCTCTCCATTTATTTTACATGATTGTCTTTAGTCTTAATGGTTTTCTTATACATAATTATCTAAAAGTTATCTATCTAATGATATTTAAAGGGTGTCACACTTCATTTGCTGTGACATGATTGTCTTTAGCAAAGGACTTGCTGTCAAAAACACTTTGCTCAACTCTAGCATTGTTGCTGGGCGCGATTTTCACTTCAACATCAGCTTGATCCTCTTTATTGTTATCTCTATATAAGCATTGGTTCTGCAGGAAATGGACTTACCACACCCTTGATTACTATGATTTTTGGAAAAATGATTAATGCAGTTGGCAGGAGCTACAAATCGCAGAGAAGTAGTTCATTAAGTTTCCAAGGTACTTATTTCACTCCACTACTAATCTATGTCACTTTAATAAATATAAAATTTATTTGATAATCATTTTGTTTGCAACTTAGGTAGCCCTGAATTCCTGGACACCACTTGTATACCATTGAGATATCAATGTTATATAACATTAGCCAATGAAGGTCTGCCACGTAGGAAGGTCTAAAGAAAAAAGAAAATATATGTATGTGAAGTGCTATGTGGCACAGACCAACGTTATATAGCATTGGTTGGTACACAAGTGGTGTCCCTGAATTCCTATTTTCTTCTTTTGCTAATGTATTTGGTCTGTATTACAGACGAAATACATTAATTATTATTAAATGAACTAAAACAGAAAAGTTATGTTTATAATTAACATAAAAGTAAGTATTAAATATAGGTTATACAAAAAAAAGACGTATCATCTTTTTTTTCTCTAGTTAATGGTGTCTCATCATTATCACTTGATAATAAGTTTTTATTTTTATTTTTAAAATTATAAACTTATATTATAAATTTTTTTATAATATTATATCATCACAGTCAACATATAAAATTATATAATAAAAATTAGTCAAATTTATTAAAAATTAAATAAGGTTAATTAAATTTTATAAAATTAGTATTTTGAAAATATAATTTATAAAGTTATATTATATATATATATATATATATATAAATCTTTAAATTTGTGAAAAAATTAAATGAGGTCATTGAAAATTTATAAAATTTGTATTTTGTACTCTAAAAAATATAAACTTATATTATAAACATTTTTTATAATATTTTAGTTTTCAAGTAAAAATATAAAATTGTATTATATAAAAGTCATAAAAGTTTGAAAAATTAAATGAGGTCGTCTCTATACCACTAATACGAAGATACACTTTTTCTTTTTTGAAAAGTGCATCTTCTTTATTAGTGGTATAGAGACGACCTCATTTATTTTTTCAAACTTTTGTGACTTTTTTTTTCAGGTGCAGCGTATTTTCAACATACATAAATTACTTTCAGGTAAGTTTACTTTTTTTTTTTAAGACATGTAAGTTAGTCTTGAATCCATTAAATATTTTGACAAATAAAAAAGAATCCATTAATTATAAATATAAATATAACTTTCTCTTATTATTATTTTTTTAATAAGTCTTTCTCTTATTTTATGACAGGTCGGTGTAAAATAAATCTTAATAGAAATACTAAAGACCAAAGTCAAACCAAACACATTAGTACTAACTCCAAATCAATACAAATAAACTAATAGTATAAATAATACATAAAATTCAAATTAAGGATGTCCAATATATAGTAGAGCCTGTCTACCATTGATGAAGTTTACATTTAATTTGAATCTATTACAATATGTTAGAATCACCGCAATGACACTAATGTAATAGATTCTAAAGTTTACGGTTAAATAGACGATATCTTTTACATATACCTTAATTAATATATACCTTAATTCCTAAACCATTATATGTTGTCTCATATGTTATCATTTGATTAGTTTTACACATTTTCAAAGGACACATAAAAATTTAGTCACAAACTTTAAACTTTGCTGCAGGGAGTTAAGCCACTATATATTTTGTAATATACACACAAGACATGAAACCATTATATATTTTGTGATATACACACAATTATTAACTATTTCAACCTAGTCAAATAACAACTTCGAATTCCCTTAGAAACCAAGTAGCCATATTCTAATTATAAGTTATATAATTAAACACCACAAACCCACAATTCTTCTTATATATATTGTCATTCAAACAAAAACAAAACACCACAAGTCCAAATTTCGTTCATTACCATTATCTTATTTTTATGTTTTTCTTCCTTCACAATCAAGATTCAATCTTAAAATCAAGAGAAACTACAAAAACATACAAGCCAACAGTGTCAACTCAAGATCAGAGAGCTCACATTGACTATATTTTGATCAATTCTCGAAAGTTATTGTTTGTGTTCAAACAATGTGATTGTTGCATACAGAAAAATAACATTTTTGTTGGAAGATGTAAAATCCTGTGAATATTATTGCATGAAGTAAATAGATATAGAATTAGATACTCATAAATAATGAAATTTTATTTGAGTCTAGTTTTCAATAACTTCTTATTGATGAACAGTCGCAGCCATGCATAATCTCAAAATATATTGGTATAATATAATTCACAAAATTCAACTATCAACCAAAACTAAGGATTATGCATATACAACAGAACCAACAATTACATGTAATTGACAACATTCAAAAGTAAAAGGAATAATCAATTTCCACTAATTTTCTTTGTTTCAATAATAATGTCTCATCTGTTTGGGAATTGGTAGTTGATTTAGACTCTTAGTTCCACCAAGATCTACCAACTTGACCATGTTTACCAATATTTTCTGATTCATCCTTCAAGTGTTGTTCCCAAAATTCATCATTGTTACCGGTAGTAAGTGGGGATGTTACAATAGGTTTTTCTTTTAGGGCAACATTATCTTGGACGGAAGGAACACTTGGCTCAGGTGATACCAGATCATGATCATTGATTACCGCTTGCTCAGTTGCACCAAGATTAGCATCAATGATTACCTCCGGCTCAGTTGAAATAGGATCAGGACTAACAACTACATTTGGCTCAGGAGCAATTCCAATTCCAATACTCTCCAAAACATCCATTGATGACTCGAGCAGATTCAATCGTTCCATGTTTAATGAGAGAACGAATACATTCTCTTCACTTTCTCTTGGTAATTCTTGAGAATTTCCCACCAGATTTTGAGTGCTAGCTTCATTACCAAAAGGACTATTTCTAGGATACCTCCTTTTTCTCTCCGTATTTTCTGTCGGTGACCAGATCAGACCTTCAATCTCAGGTTTATGCAACACTTGACCAACAGAAGAGAGCATACTTTGCTGCTCCTGTTCAAACACTTTCAAACGCTCCTTTGAGTAATGTAACTGTGTCTCGTGAATTTTCTCCTCTTCTTCCTTTGTCTGAAGTTCAAGAAGAATATGTTCGTTTTCATTTTTAAGATTTTCAATTATAGCATTCAAATTCCGGAATTCTATTTCACTTAGTGGAGTAGCAGCCCCTTGTCCATGTGTATTCTGCAAAGAATGGCTATGAACAGGTTTTTGCCTATGGATATTCTCCATCAGATGTGGTTGATCTTTTACAAAATTATTGTTTGCGAATTCCCATTTTTCTGAGGAAACTTTTCTAAATCCCTATTCAAATTGAAAAGCATGCCACAATTCGAGCAATATCAATAAATCTCAATGGTTGATAAAAAGAAGAAAAAAACAACAAAAGAACAATTTATTGTTTAGATAAATTAGTTAATTAAGTTGTTTTAGCATAAAGGTTTATCATTTATGTTCTTATGTATAAACTATTTCTATAAAAAAAGATAAATTAATGTCAAATTATTTTCATATAAGCCATAAATAAAAAACAAAAGTTATTCCAAACAACTTATTGGAAATAAAATAAAATGCTCTGCCAAACAGTCTAAAAAGTGTTTTATATAAGAAAATAAGTTGAAATAAACTAATACAAACTGACTCCAAAGAAAAAAGAATAACACAATTCATGTTTTTTTATTTAAGAAGCCAACCTAAATTGGCACGGACGAGAATTAAACCGAGACCTTAAGAGGGGCACACTCCAAGATCTCAAGTCAACACCATCAATCCAATCCATGTGGGTAACACAGCCCATAAATTAAAAAAACCTTTATTAACAATATCAACAAAAGAGCAAAGCCTGATTGGATCAATAGCTTAGTAAGTTCTTAAATCATAAACAATTCTTATAATGAAAACAAAATAAATTGAACAACTTACATATATGTTATTAGTTGTTTCTATAAGATCAAATTTAGTCTCAAAAGTGCTTATGAAAATACATAAACTCAAATAAATCAAATTAACAAATTCATAATGATCAATATTCCTAAAGCCTTGACCAAACTAATAACACAATTCAAGCAATAAAAAAACCTTAATGGAGTGATAAAAAAATTAAATAAACGCAATCAAAAAACCTCAATGGGGTGATTAAAAAAAAGTAAATGAACAACATTAACATAAACAACATAATAACATAACATGATAACATATCAATTTAACAAACCATGAAAATGAAGTATATTAAAGTTGCTTACATAGGTATTCAATTGTCTCTTGAAACTTGAGAAGTTATTATGCTTAAAGTATCTAGGTAACACATCTTTTTCAAAATCGAATAGATTCGAAACAATGAAACTTCTACCGTTAGCACTCCAGGAAACAATGGAATTAGTTAAAGAATCTTCAACTATTTCATAAGTGCTTTTCAGAAAAGGAGGAATCTGAATGGGACTACCATGGCCATCTTCCATCATTCCCAAAATAACCCTCAAACCAAAAACTACAATTTTCAATACACAATAATTACTCAAGGCTAAAACACCCTTTATATAGAACAAAAAACCCCTTAAGTTTTCCAAATACTCCATCCGGTCATATTTATAAGAAAAAAAATACTTTTTAGATTCATTCCATATCTAATGTATTTGGTCTATATATAGATTAAATACATTGTGTATTCAATGAACCTAAAAAATATTTTTTTTCCTTATAAATATGACTGAAGGGAGTAAAAACCAATAAAAAATCTTTCCTTTTTCTCACCCGTTTTCCATTTCATTTAGGTTTTACCAATTTGACTGTCATTTTTTCTTACCAACAATTTGACTGTCATTAATAATTTCCAAACTAATTATACCATTTTGGTCAATTTATTCTGAAATGAAACTGACAAGCTTACCCTTCACTCCACCACCACCATTAGATGAATCATAACCTAAAACTTGAATTTTTTGCAGATTCCCAAGAAGGGTGAACTGTAACCGGTATAACAAAGCTACAAAAACACTTTTCAGTTTTTCTTTCAAAATTTGCATAAATTTTTGATTAATTTTTTGTCCATATTTGACAAAATTTATAGGTCTTTAACCAATATTTTGAACTGAATGAATCATTAAATTAAAATTTCAATATTTAAAAAATATATATTTATTAATAAATAAAATTTTGACCTGTTCAACAACACCTGGAGTATGCCTTTTCTCCCCCACTTAGCTAATACCAGCCTAAAAGAACGAAACACTGAAACAAGTATCGACGGTACTTCCGTACATGTAGCATACAACGGAAAAACATATAAGAACAACAACAAAACAAGTATCGAAGGTAACTCAATACCATTCACATACAAACAGGAAAATCACCTGGTTCTGGTTCGGACAAGACCGACATGACTCTGATACCAACTTGTAACACCCTAAATCCTTAAAGCGATAATTTAAGCAAATAATATAAATCATACAAGGATCTAGATGCTACTTCTTCAATAAGTTCAACATGCATAAAAACTTTCTTACAAGTATCACATCAGAATTAATAATATCATCACATCGACATCTAATAAAACATCTTCAAGTAGCCATGTCTCATAATCATACTACATCACAAAACATTAAATCTCATCTCAACAACTGAGTAATAAAACATCAAATAGCCATAAGACACCAAACAGACGGACACCCTACTCATATCTGACACACTAGACTCCGAAAAGCAGTAAACGAGGTAGCATCTATAATACCTTAAACTCTAAAAGTGATAATTTACGCTAATGATGCAATCATATAATGAATTTAGGTGCTACTTCTTCGATGAATCGCCAAGCATGCATAAATAATTTTCTCAAAACTTTGCAGCAGAATAAAAACATCATTACATCAACATTTAAATAAAATATCTCGACAATCATTCATAATAAAATACGTCACCAAGTTGCCATGCCATCACACTACACATAACATCATGGATACATCGTCTCAAAATCTCCAACAGACATAAATAAAGACAAACATCAAAGACTGGCCCTTAATCAGATCCCTAAAGACTAAGACACCAAAAACAATAGACGAGGTAGCTCCAAGCTATCCTCAAGAAACTCACCAAAGAAAAGCAAACTACTCCTGTACACCGTCTACCCATTCATAAGAATAAGGCAAGCTGTCAACCGAACGACCACTTGGGGTTAGTTCACATCTAATTAAAGTATAATCAAACATAAACGTCCAAGGATTCATGAATAGAAAATATACATACCCATCCCTCCTAGAATACTAACACCTCATGAATATTATCTCTCATTCCATACACATCATACTATCACAATTTTATTATAGCGCATCAAGCATATTCATCCTTTAATCAAATCATCAACAAAGTACGTCACTTAAAAACATCAATCAATATAAGAATTTCTTACCTCATTCCCTATTCAAGTTAATCATCAAACTATACCAACTTATCATTTAGGAGGTATAAACATACATGCAACTTTATTTATTTTACATAAAGCACATACTATCTCTAACATACAATTCATCATTTCAAAGTGTAGGCAAAGAAATCAACATTATCAAAGGAATCACCAAATCTTATATATATATATATATAATTCTCACCTTATTACTATTATTAAAATAATAATTTTCATCAAATAGATTCCCCAAGTGTATAAGCACAAGCAAGTAAAACATACAATTAGAGTCTGGTTCAAATATTTACAACCATCAACAAAAGTTCATCAATGCATATATACACCAATTCACATAATCACAACATTCACCAAATTTCACTAATGCACAAATTCACCAAGTCACATATTCAATTATGACAGGACTCACCAAATAATAAATGAATGCAATGTTCTAGACTCTTCTAGATGCATGTGGTACCATTGAATTCCAAAGATAATTTTACCGTTAATAGATCCACCAACATAATAAACATCACCAATTATGTCATGCAGAAGCTATGTAATAAACATCACAAATTACATTCTTCAAGATCACCTCAATATGACTAGGAATGCATGGACTTCAAGTAAGGACTCAACAATGCATAACTCACCAAACTATATTAACATAATAATCATCACCAATTAGGTTATTCACCAACAATTGCATTATCAAATACCTACATCCATACAATCAACAAGTCATCATCCAAATCAACACCAAAATAAAATCATGTTTATCACCAAATATTTATCAAATAGTCATCACCAAAAGAAACACCTTCACCTCATAATTCACAAGTCATATTCAACCAGAGTCATCATGGAATCACCAAAAGAATCAACATCATAATCATCAACAACATTTAATGTAACATCTCGTTTTTCTCTAGACTTATTTTAATTATTTATTATGTGTGTTTGTATGTGATTAATTGTCTTTTTGTGTATTTTATTCAGGATTAGTGGATTTTGGCTTAAGAAGGATATTTTAGTCATTTTACACTTAGAGGTATTTTGTTCATTTGGTGAGCAAGGGTAAATTAGGCTTTTGTTAAGAGAATTATTTTTAGTGTTTTAAGTTGGAATGATTATTTTTACTAAGTCACTACTGAGTTGTGGTAATTAATTAAGTGACTGTAATTATTCGTTATTTTGACGGTTTAAGTGTGTAGTAACCTTGGTGAATTAGTTGGTAAGAATATTGAGCCCATTAAGACAACTAGAGTTTGAGCCCATTTGTGTAGTGACTATATAAACACTAGTCTTATGAGAAAATTAGGTCATTACCTTCATTCACTCATTCTTTACAAAACATTTTGAGATAGAGGTAGAGAGAGAAAGGGGGATCTAGAGGAGAAAAGAAGAGCTAGAGAGAGGAAGTTTGGGATTGGTGGCTAGAAGCTAAATTGAAGCTAAAAATTGGATTCTTGAAGATTAGATGTAAGGGGATAGTCTCTTTCCATAAATTAAGCTATAATCACGTATTTTCAATTATGGGTTTAAGTGCTTTTGTGATAATTGTGAATTTTAGTGATTTTGATGATGAATTTCGTGCTCTTAATTCATGTGAATTTAAGGGTATGATAAACTTCATGAAAATGACGTGTTATGTGTTTAAAACTCATGGTTGTTGTTGTTGATAAGTTGTTTTGATGATTTTTCCTTAAATTGGTAAAAATGAAGTTGTTATTGTTGATTGGTGATAAAATTGTGAGATTATGCTTTGATTGATGTTATTGTGTGTTGTTGGTGATAATTTATACCTTGAGTGTTGATATTGGTGAAGTTGTGATTAAGTTGTTGTTGTTTTAATGAGTTTTAAAGGAAATGAGTTATTAATGGTGAATTATGATTCTTGATGAATTGAGGCTAATAGTTGATGTTGTTGTGTTGAGTTAGGTTAGATGAACTTCTGTTTTTGGTCATAAGTTTTGGTTGTGAAAAGTTTGTGGAAGAACTTGGATTTTTAAATGAAAAGCTAGTTATAAGTGGTTATCAAAAAACAAGTGGTTGTAAGTGATTTGGAGTAAGCTGTTTTGGGATAGGAGAAACATGAATTTTTCTGTAAAATGTGATAGAGCTAAGAGTTATGGACCCATAGATGAAAACGGAAACAAAAACGGAGTTACCCGTAGGTTTTTACGCATGAGTGTGTTTTGCTTTCTGATGCAAAACGCACGGTCTGGTACAGGGAGCGCACGGACCGTGTGTTTTCTTCTTGACCGTGCATTTTAAAGTGCACGACCGTGCGTTTTTGTTTGTCAGAACTTCGCTTTTGCGTTTTTAAGCCTTTTTTTACCCTTTTCTGTTGTGAATTGGCTTTTGGTGCGAACATGAAAGTTTTAGATAAAGATGATAGCTTTCTAATGGCTTTGGTTTGGCTTCAAAAAATTTAGATTTTGAGTTATGGTGAAAATACTACAAGTAGGTCTTGGTGCAATTTTGCGGAAACTTAGCATAACTGTTTGTAAGAGAACCCAAAAGCTATGGTTTGGTCCCAAACCTCAAAACAAGAGTACTAGGAGTTTAGTTATGATGTTTAATAGGATTTAACCTATGACATGATTGATCTAACTTGGTTTCATTTTGAAAATGAGTTGGTTTTGCAAAATGACAAAATGAGACGAACTTAGGTGAATTTTGGGATTTATCGGTATTGGCCTACGAGATTTATCGATATTGACAAAATAGGGTTTATGTGTATATACTACTGCACTCATGTGTCAATTGTGTATATACTCGGTTAAGGTGTTTGAGTTTGTTTACTTTGATTTTGGAGAATTTGTCGAAAAATGCTAGTTTTCATAAACTTAGATGAACTTTATCAAACTAATGTTTTATGGTCGGGTAACTCGTAAGAGACTTTAAATTTGTGTTAGTATGTTTTAATGTGAATGAATTGATGATTATTGGGTGTTTAATATAATGAATATCATAATGTTGTTAGTTGTCCGTCTTTTATGAAAATGTGATTGTTATAAATTGTTGTTTTCCTTGAGATGATGGTTGTTGATGATTATTCTTTGTTGACTTTAATTTGATGAATTGAATGATAACTCTTGTTGAATTATAATTTGTGAATTATGAAGTGAGGGTGTTTCTTTTGGTGATGACTATTTCATGAAAGTTTGGTGATAAATATGATTATGATGATGAATATGTTGATATTTGATGATGATTTGTTATGTATGGATTGTAATTACTTGACGATGCAAATGATGTGGTAATTATGAAGATGGGATATATATTATATAATGATGATGACTTTTTAGTTATGCATTACCGAGTCATTACTTGAAATTCATGCATTCATTGAGGTGTTAATCTCGAAGATGGGAAAATCACGAAGATGGGGGAATGAATTGGTATATCCGGTTGTATCCAAATTAATCATGAAGATGAGAATCACGATGATGGGTGGTTTATTCGGTAATATTACCTCCAATGTTCAAAACATGATACCACACGCATCTAGAGAAGAGTCTAGAATATAGCATGGATTTTAATTGGTGAAAGATGTCATACTTGACTATGTGACTTGGTGAATTTGTGCACTGGTGAAAATTGGTGAATGTTGTGATTATGTGAATTGGTGAATATGTGCATTGGTGGATTTTGTTGATGGTTATGAATATTTGAACCAGGCTATAATTGTGTGTCTTACTTGTTTGTGCTTATACACTTGGTGAATCTTCTGATGATAATTATTTTGGTTGGTGAGAATTATATGTATATATGATTTGGTGACTCCTTCGATAATGATGATTTCTTTGCCTACACTTTGAAATCATGAATTGTATTTGTTGAGTTGATTATGCAAGAGTTTAAGTGATTTATATGATTGATATAAATTAGATGAATTGTAAGCATTAAGGAAAGTATGTGCTTTATGTAAAATGAATAAAGTTGCATATATGCTCATACATCCTAAATGATAAGTTGGTATAGTTTGATGATTAAGTTGAATAGGGTACGAGGTAAGAAATTCTTACATTGATTGATGTTCTTAAATGGTGTACTTTGTTTGGTGATTTGATTAAAGAATGAGTATGCTTAATGTGTTATGATAGGAGTATGATACTGTCATTTTTAGTGAACTGGGGTAATATTTATGTGATGTTAGTATTCTAGGAATGTTGAGTATGTATATGTGTTATGCATGAAATCTTTGAATGCATATGTTTGATTATGTTTAATTATGAAAACTAAACTATCCCCCAATGGTCGTTGGGTTGACCACCTTCCTTATTCGTATGGATGGGTAGACGATATGCAAGAATAGTTGCCTTGCTTTGGTGAGTTTCTTGATGATAGCTTGGATGCTACCTCGTTTTACTGCTTTTGGTGTCGTAGACTTAAGGCTCTGATTAGTGGTCAGTCTAGAGAATTGTTTTTATTATGGCTGTTGAATATTTTAAGACTATGTATTGATGATGACATGAGTTGTATGATGATATATGATGACATGGCTACTTAGAGACTTATTATATTTTTGATGACTGTTGAGATATTTTATTTAGGTGTTGATGTAATGATGTTTTTTTCCGCTGCGATGTTTTGAGAAATTATTTATGCATGCTTGGTGATTTATTAAAGAATTAACATCTAGATTCTTGATATGCATATCATTAGCGTAACTTATTTCTTTTAGAGTTTAGGGTGTTACATTTAACACCTCAAAGAAACGATAAAGTTTCAAACTCACATTTCACATAAAGACGAACATTTAGCCACATTATAACATTCATCAATTTAAACACCAAATCCTTAACAATTCATTCACATTCATTCATACTAACAAAATTCAAAGTCTCCTAGAAGTTATCCTGCCATAAAGCATTAGTTTGACAAAGTTCGACTAAGTTTATGAAGACTAGCATTTTCTGACAAATTCTGCAAACCAAAGTAAACAAATTCAAATGCCTCAACCAAGTATACACACTATTCACATATGAGTGCAGTAGCATATACATATATGTTTCATAGGCTAATTCCGACAAATACCAAAATTCACCTAAGTTTGTATCATTTTTTCATTTTATAAGTTATTCAACAAAACAAGCCAAACAAGTTTGAATGCCTCAACCAAGTATACACAAAACTCACATATGTGTGCAGTAGCGTGTACGTATACGTCTCATAGGCCAATACCAATAAATCCCAAAATTCACCTAAGTTCGTCTCATTTTTGTCATTTTGCAAAACCAATTCATATTCAAAACGAAACCAAATTAGTTCCATCATGTTATAGGTTAAATACTCTTAAACATCCTAATTAAACTCTTAGTACTCAAGTTTTGAGGTTTCAGACCAAACCATAGCTTTTGGGTTCACTTAAAAATAGTTATGCTGAGTTTTCGTAAAATTGCACCAAGACCTACTTGTAGTATTTTCACCATAACTCAAAATCTAAAAATCATTTTTATGCCAAACCAAAGCCATCAGAAAACTAACATCTTTATCTAAAACTTTTATGTTCACACCAAAAGCCAATGCAAAACAGAAAGAGTTGAAAAATTCTCAAAAACGTAAAATTTGAAATTATAGCTTTTATGTTATAGGTTAAATTTGAAATTATGCCAAGTACACGCACGGTTGTGCCACCCTGACAGCATAAATTTTTCGATTTTTCGCTTTCACCGTTTTGCGCATTAAATTTAGACCGTTGATTCGTTTTCGATGACTTTTCGCCAACTCACTCCTTATATTTAGTACTATCTCATTCTACAGAAAAATTCAAGTTTCTCCCATCCCAAAATAGCTTACTCAAAATCACTTATAACCACTTATTTTTCAAAATCACTTAAGCTAGCTTTTCATATAAAAACCCAAGTTTCTTCCCAAAACATTTTACAAGAAAGACTTATAACCAAAAACAGAAGTTCAACTAACTCATTTGAACACAACAACATTGACAATTCACCTCAAATCATCAAAAATCGTAATTCACCATCAATTCACCAATAGCACAACAACTACAACTTCATCATAAATTCACCAATAGCAACACCCAAGGTATAAATTATCATCAACAACACAATATGACATCAATCAAAGCATAATTTCATCAACAATCAATAACAACTTCATTTCTACCAATTTAAGCAAAAATCATCAAAACAACTTATCAATAACAACAACCATGAGTTTTAAGCACATAATACATCAATTTCATAATGTTTATCATATCCTTAAATTCACATGAATGAATTAAGAGCACGAATTTCATCATTCAAAAACACAAAAAGTCACAATTACCACAAAAGCACCTAAACCCTTCGCCTTCACTCGTAGCTAGTGATATCCTGACCTCAAATCAATTTTACTAAACACTTTCGCACCAACCAATTGATCCATCAAATCATCAATCCTTAGGAGCAGATACCGATTCTTGATCGTCACCTTATTCAACTGCCGATAATCCACGCACAACCTCATGCTACCATCTTTCTTCTTAACCAACAACATTGGAGCTTGAAGGTGAGAAAAACCACAAGAGGGGGGGGGGGGGG
>Ga0228710_1008190_pt1 | contig 15083 bp, 13 predicted proteins | sample MedpolnodulmetaG_FD_177995 | JGI IMG/M metagenome (GOLD analysis project Ga0228710, IMG submission 177995) | Root nodule microbial communities from Medicago polymorpha collected in Santa Monica, California, United States - pink nodules | ecosystem: Host-associated > Plants > Roots > Nodule...
AAAACAAACGCCGTAAAAAAAAAAAAAAAGTCGTGCCGCAAAACCACAGAGAAACGAAGCTAGGGTTTATCTCTCACAATCAAAATCGAACTCCATTTTCCGCTCAAATTTTCATCTCAGGCGAAAATGGAGCAAGAACCAGCAACGGAGCAGGAATCAACCACACTCGGAAAACGAAGTGAACCGGAACCGGTGTCCGCCGCCGACGGCGGCGACACTTCTTCACAACCAAAAAAATGTCGCAGTTCAGAACGCACCTGCGTTCACGAAGTAGCAGTTCCAATCAATTACACCTCAACGAAAGACGAATCACTTCACGGAACACTCTCTAACCCTCTCCACAACGGTACCATGGCTAAAACCTACCCTTTCACACTTGATCCATTTCAACAAGTATCAATAGCGTGTCTCGAACGAAAAGAATCTGTTTTAGTCTCTGCTCATACCTCCGCCGGAAAAACTGCCATTGCAGAATATGCAATTGCAATGTCGTTTAGAGATAAACAGAGAGTAATTTATACTTCACCGTTGAAAGCTTTGAGTAATCAGAAATATAGAGAATTGAGTCAGGAATTTACAGATGTAGGGTTGATGACTGGTGATGTTACGCTTTCTCCGAATGCGACATGTCTTGTTATGACTACGGAGATTCTTCGGGGAATGTTGTACCGTGGTTCTGAAGTTTTGAAGGAAGTTGCTTGGGTCATATTTGATGAAATTCATTATATGAAGGATCGTGAAAGGGGTGTTGTATGGGAAGAAAGCATTATATTTTTACCACCTGCTATTAAGATGGTTTTTCTCTCTGCCACTATGTCGAATGCCACAGAGTTTGCGGAGTGGATTTGTAATATACATAAACAACCTTGTCACGTAGTTTACACTGATTTCAGACCGACGCCATTGCAGCATTATGTTTTTCCAATTGGTGGGAGTGGATTGTATTTGGTTGTTGATGAGAATGAACAGTTTAGAGAAGATAATTTTCTTAAGGTGGAGGATACTTTTGTTAAGCAGAAACTTGGTGAAGGGAAGGGTGGTAAATCGAATGGAAGATTTGGAAAAGGTGGTTCTGCTTCTGGTGGGTCTGATATATACAAGATTGTTAAGGTCTGTTACTTTTGCCCTTCTGTATGGCGTTAGTGTTCGATCAAATTATAGTTTTTTTTTTTTGTAGAACTGGTTGTGTTTTCCTTAATTTTGTTTATTATTTATTGGTTTACTTTGCCGAGGATCTTGTTTATTTTGATGGAAAACTTGCTTATTGAATATTAAATTGTTGCGACATATTGGCAGATTCTTAAGATAATGATATCATAAATGGTGTAGTGTCCTCGTAGAGCTTGTTGTCTGAATGTTGCATGGGTATTTCGGTCAATATATCTTTCACATGCCCTGGCTTTTGTTGAAAACCATCATTAATATCATATGCATGAATGCTCTGGCTTTTGTTGAAAACCCGTTAATATCATATGCATATATTGAATGTAAGGAATCAATTAGTGTTAGGAAAATTAAGATAAACTTTTTCCTGGTACAAAATGCGGTTATTTATAATTTTTTCCACTTCTCTGTTCGGAGAAGACAAACTTGTGTTGGTAGAGAGCTGCCACCAATTCTTTAACCCGAAAACTCTGCATTCAGGATTCATGAAAATAGAAGCTTTTCCTTGGACGAGTTAATTGGCAGTATAATATTAGTTTAGTACGTGGACCTTATGTGGTTAATTGTTGAGTTCTTGATTCATTTATATTTGGTAAAGGACTAAATATTATTGGAAGGTAGAGAGAAATGGGTGGGTATAGACCATGGCAGTCAAAATAGCGGGTCAACGCGTGAGATCGTGTGATTCTGCTATTTTGGTAGGTCTTGCCGAGTTCCAGCATGGGAAGAATCACAAATTGGTCGGAGCGGCTGGGTCTGCCGTGTAAGGTTGTAAAAATGGTACATGTCAGCCCATTCTTTTGATGCTGTGCAGAGTTGTGGTTGACAGGTCGGGTCCATGATCCGTAAAAACGACGCTGACATTAAAAACCCTCAAATACCACATTTAGAACGCATGAACAGTTCTGATTGTCAGTTTCTAACCCACAAAACTCATTACGAATTTGCTTTGTTTTTTATTTTTTCAATAAGTAATAATTGTTAATCTGATTTGCAAAAGTCAGACATATAAGCACGATAACAATAATAATAAAAGAAAACATACTATGCTATATTATTTTTTAATTTGTAAGTATAATTTTTTTTGTTGATTGATCAAGTAATCTTGGTATTTTGAAGTGTTTTTTCCACTTCTACAATTTAATTCTTATGCATGCACTTGAATTTATATGCATAACTTATCGAAAAATGTGGTGCAAGTCCTTGAACCAGTTTGATCTTGTTTTGGTAGAAGTAAAGCCAAAGCATTAGGCAATGTGCAATGTTTGATATACTTTGGTGCATTTGATTTAGAGAGGAATTTAATTCTTGCACTTTTGAGGATATCTAGTATCTACAAATAAAAAGTTGCATTTGGATATGATTAGGCACTAGGCATATGATATGTCTAGGAATGTGTAAAGCTCATGGTCATGGCTTTTTTAAAAGAGTGTTCTTTGCACATATGTTGACGAATCGGGTAGTTTTATTACACTGATGATGTTTATTGTTTGTGGGTGTACACTTCTACTCTACTTTTTGAAGATTTTTTTATCCTCCACACTATTTTATTGCTCTTTATTTTAGTTGGTATATTTCTTAATTTTCAGATGATCATGGAAAGGAAATTCCAACCTGTTATCATCTTTAGCTTCAGTAGGAGAGAGTGTGAGCAGCATGCAATGTCTATGTCTAAACTTGACTTCAATTCCCAAGAGGAAAAGGATACAGTGGAACACGTTTTTCAGAATGCAATGCTCTGTTTGAATGAAGAAGACCGAAGCTTACCTGCTATCGAGTTGATGTTGCCACTTCTTCAGCGAGGAATTGCTGTTCATCATTCTGGCCTTCTTCCTGTCATCAAAGAATTGGTTGAGCTTCTTTTTCAGGAAGGTCTTGTAAAGGCCCTCTTTGCTACTGAGACGGTAAGATTTTATCAAGCTTCTGATTTTTTTTTTTAAATTCTTGATAATATATTTTTGAAAGGATTCTTAGATGCGCTTTTCTACAGTTTGCAATGGGTTTAAATATGCCGGCAAAGACTGTCGTATTCACTGCTGTAAAGAAGTGGGATGGTGATAGTCACCGTTATATTGGATCTGGTGAATATATACAGGTGAGCGATGCTTTATTTTTTTGGTGGTGGTGATTGAAATCTTAATCATTCTATCGACGTATCACTATTCCTACTCACAATTAATGATATGTACCTTTAGATGAGTGGAAGGGCTGGGCGTCGTGGCAAAGATGAGCGTGGGATCTGTATCATAATGATTGATGAGCAGGTGAGTGTATTGCTAGTCATTTTTGTTTTCTGTACCTCCGATGCAGCATAATGAAATATAACACACACCCATGATAATAGTTAGTTTTGTGTAAGGTATTTTAACTCTTTCAAGATTATGATAGACCCGAAGAACAAGGAGATTTCCTGCTCCGTTACCAATAGCATGTAATTATTTGTTTTTTGTCGTTCTGTTTTCCCTTCATATGCGTGCGTATGAACAGAATCTGTAAATTAGGCTTTCAAAAGCATTTTTTTTAATAATATATTGTACATTTATTTGTGTGTGCTTGAAAATTCGGCTGTTTATTTGTACTTTATGTAATAACTCTTGTTGGTTTTCTTGGTAATTCCTTTTTTCACGCGGTATGGCTGTAAAAGTTAGCTGCTTTATATCGTGTTCACATTCTATTCTTAGTTATATTGGTACGACAAAGTCTCTTGTTTGACTCTTGATAAAAAAAAAGTCTCTTGTTTGACTTTGGATGGGAAACTAAAACTAATTGATTTTGCAATAATAAGCTCAATTATTATTATCTGATTATTTTGCACAGATGGAAATGAATAACCTCAAAGACATGGTTCTGGGTAAACCTGCTCCTTTAGTTAGTACATTCAGGCTTAGCTACTACTCAATTTTAAATTTGATGAGTCGAGCAGAAGGCCAGTTCACTGCGGAGCACGTGATAAGAAATTCATTTCATCAATTTCAATATGAAAAGGTTTGTACGCAACCATTTCCTTCAAAACCTGATTTGTTTTTGTGCACTGTGATGTTTAACTTGTGTACTCGTTACTCAATTCAGACCTTACCTGATGTGGGAAAAAGGGTGTCTATGCTGGAGCAGGAAGTAGCCTTGCTTGATGCTGCAGGGGAGGTAGTCTTTATTCCTGGGCCATCTGTTTTGTTTTGTTAATTATATTTTCTGTGGATTTTTATATATTGATATTTGATTTACTATTTGCTATTATTCATTATTGTGTAGGCTGAAGTATCGGAATATCATAAGCTGAAATTGGACTTAGCTCAGCTCGAGAAGAAGATGATGTCACAAATAATTAGACCTGAAATGATTCTTTATTTTCTTGTCCCTGGTCGACTGGTAAGTGATAGTTATCAATTATCTTGGTGTGGAATTAAGTTTGGATTTTTTTTGCGTCTCTAATTAATCCTGAGCATCAGCATGCAAATGAGTTTATGTAAGTTATCATAAATTCATCCATATGTATGTGTGTGTAGGTATTAATTGTCAAAAACAAGCTCTGCATGCATTAAGCGTCAATTATTTCGTACACTGCTGTGCACAATTTTTAATATCTATTTTTAGGTTCTACTGTGTTTAATTTCTCTTCTGTTTTTTTTTTTTTTATAAATCAAACATCACTGAAATAGATTGTCTTCTTAATCTTGCAGATTAAAGTAAGAGAAGGTGGGACAGATTGGGGCTGGGGTGTTGTAGTCAATGTTGTTAAGAAACCTGTTGGTGGTTATATAGTTGACACTTTACTTCATTGTTCACCTGGTTCAAACGAAAACAGTATACGACCAAAACCATGTCCACCCCGCCCTGGAGAGAAAGGTGAAATGCATGTGGTAAGCTGCCATTTTGACCGTCATGCTACTTCTTCAGGGCTTTGTTTTGTCACTCACTTCACTTTACTTATCCAAAACACTGTTCATTCCCTTGACTACTTCCTTTTGCAATAGGTCCCTGTTCAATTACCATTAATCTCTGCCCTTAGTAAACTAAGGATATATGTACCTCCTGATCTCCGTCCCTTGGAGGCTCGGCAAAGCATACTCCTTGCTGTTCAGGAGCTGGGCAATCGTTTTCCTCAAGGTCTTCCAAAGCTTAACCCTGTAAAGGTAAAATTTTCCATACTCAGCTATCATAAATTGTGGTATGTTCACTACTTATGCTATCAAAATTAAGGGGTGGCTGTTCTAGGCTCTTTAATGTTTCACATGATAATGGAGACATGATTTTTATGTAAACTGTATGGCAAAAGCTGTAGCAAATTTATTGGTCTCCAACATTGTATCTTCCCAATATTTGGGCATGTTTTAAAGTTTGCATTGCATAGTCAAAGCCTTGAACTGCTTTTATGCATAATATTTTTCCCTCTTCGTCAATCTTATAACTTCTCCATCTCATTGTCTTACTTTTTAGCGAGGAAGATTATTTTAGCACATGCTCACAGCTGAGTTTTAGTCAGATCATAAACAGAATTGCACCATTACTTATGTATTATTCCATAACTAAATTTCCAGGACATGGATGTTCGAGATTCAGAGATAGTTGAACTTGTCAATCAAATAGAGGAACTTGAGAAAAAGTTGTTTGATCATCCTATGCATAAGGTTTGCTAAAATGAATCTGGCCCATATCCTCTATATATAAATGTGATGTTATTGGTCTTTGGTTTGAATGTTTCCATAACACTTTGCTGTAAGTTAGATTCAAGATGTGGATCAAATTAAGTGCTTTGAGAGGAAAGCTGAAGTGAATCATGAAATTCAACAACTGAAGGCAAAAATGCGGGACTCCCAGGTATTAACTTTGCCTAGGCCTCATTATTTACTACATTTTACTATTAAGCTAACTAGGAGTTGAAGTTTGGAACTGAATGGGAGCCAAGACAGTATGTGTTCTGCTATGCATTATATATATATATATATATATATTCCTATATGACCAAATGTGAATAATTAACAACTTAACATTTGATGGGAGGCTAATATGATAATTTTATCCATGACAAATGTTCGAGCGCATCATTATTCATACTTGAATGTTGACAATCAATATCTGTACTCCTTAATTTATTTTTCTAAACTGTTGCATGATTCCATGATTGTTTTGATGGACTTACTAGTTATTGGGGAAAATTGTCAATGTTTCAGCTGCAAAAATTTCGGGAAGAACTTAAGAATCGCTCGCGAGTCTTAAAGAAGCTTGGTCATATTGATTCTGATAGTGTAGTTCAGTTGAAAGGAAGGGCAGCCTGCTTGATTGACACAGGCGATGAACTCCTTGTCACCGAATTAATGTTTAATGGTGAATCAATACGCGTTTGTTTGTTGTTTTTTTGTATGGTTTGCGGTTTGTGTTACATAATCTGATTTTTTTCTTCTTTTATTCATTTTCCCTTCCCCATTAGGCACTTTTAATGATCTTGACCATCATCAAGTTGCTGCCCTTGCAAGTTGTTTTATACCAATAGAAAAATCATCTGAGCAGATACAACTGAGATCAGAGCTTGCGAGACCTCTACAACAGCTTCAAGACAGTGCGAGAAGGATAGCAGAGGTGTTCTATCATTTAACTTAATATTTCTTGTGAATTTGTGAATTAAATTATAAATGGGATTACTCTATGGTTACAGATAGAGCATGAATGCAAATTGGAGGTAAATGTGAATGAGTATGTCGAATCAACAGTAAGGCCATTCTTGATGGATGTAATATACTCTTGGTCAAAGGTTCGTAATATCATATTTTTGACTTGAATGCCTTGTCCACTTTTAAGTTGTTTACTTGATTTCTTGGGTGAAGTTTCTATTCCTGGATGAGTTCTTCATATTCTTGAATCAGTCTCTAGAGTAGAGCTTCTTCTATACCACATGTCTGGGTTGACTAGTTCAAAACTAGAAATTACATAGATTGCTATTAGAATTATGAGAAACATCTGGAATAATTTAGTAGTACATGGTTTGATTGTTAGCTGTTTGAATTGGAAGTTGGGGATTGTAGTTGGTCATCTTGCTGCTTTAGTCAAAGCAAAATAAAGAATAGATGGGAAACTTAGCATTTCCTTAAAGTTTGAATACAAGTTTGAGAAGAGTTAGCTTAAGCAAATACAGCCTTTGACATTCCAGGTAGAAGAAGATAAAAGGATTGAGGGTAATTAGATATTTTCTTATTCAATTGTCATACTAAAATCATCCCTTGAGCATGCCCTTATATATAATAAATAGAAAAAAATGAATTATCAAAATTTGTGAAATGTAGTCATTTGTGTTGGTTGCCATGGTTTTTACATGTGGTAGACACATAGCAACATGTGCCAGAGCCTCTAACCAATTATGGAGATTATTTTGCTTCGTATTGTACGGAATCAAAGCTCATGCTTAGAAGATAAAGAACTACTTACAGTATGCATGCATACACACTGGCCTGTCGCTGAAATATCATATAACCATATACACTTTAAGCTCCTAAACACACACACACGGTCTGTTACTCTTGATTCATTACCAAGTAATCTTCAAAATAGACTCCTCTGTGTTGATTGTGATACTAAATTTCATTTTAGATTTCATAGACACATGTAGACATCCTAGACGCAGGATATATGCAAACCTGGGTTCATGAGTGGATGAAAATAAGCGGTTATTTGTACTGGTTTGTACGTTTATATTAACCACTTGTCTCTTGTTTCTTATTTTTCTCCTAGGGATCAAGTTTTGCTGATGTTACTCAAATGACTGACATCTTCGAGGGGAGTATCATTAGGGCAGCCAGAAGGCTTGATGAGTTTTTGAATCAGGTAGCCACATGGTTTTATTTTCGATGGTTTATTTTCCCTGTAATTTCACGTTGCAAAATGCAAATACACCCTTCTATGAATATAAATTAGAAAAGAGCTAGTAAATGTTGTTGATTTGTACCAGTGTTTAGGGATTCAGAGAAAAGCTGAATAGAAACCATAGATCCGAATTATTATCCCTTGATAATCTGAGCTCTACAAGTATTGCTGTATATGATCATTTTTTAGCATTGCGGTTACATTACTGATTATAGCTGACAGCTGTAACTGAAGTAAATTACTGATTATAATTAGTTATAGCTGTTTGACCTAAGTAAGCTAAAGGACATAAGAGAAAATAGAAGATATTGAAAAGTAAACTTTAAGCTATTGAGAAATCATATCCTCATAATTTGGGTGGTTTGGTTAAAAATGACTCATTAAAAGTGATATTCTGAACATTTACAATTTATGTTAGATTTTATAACTTTATGTATGTAATGTTTGATATAAGCTTGAAGTTTGAGGTGTTTAATTGCTAAATTAGAAAGTGTATGGATTAAAGTAGCCGTTGTTTGTATTTCAGTAATTATGTTTACCATTGGAAAATTCTTCGTTTTTCCTCCTTGTTAAAAGTTATCTCTATAAGATATTTTAGGTCTAATTAATTGTTTGGTGAAAACATGTATATAATTCAGTTTACATGAGTGTTTAGAGCTGTGATCTGTGATGATCATCTTTGCCTCTTTCCAGTTGCATGCTGCTGCTGATGCAGTTGGAGAAGCTGACTTGGAGAAGAAATTTGCAGCAGCGAGTGAAAGCCTTCGACGGGGTATTATTTTTGCAAATTCTCTGTATCTGTGACTTGTTCTCCTGCAGACTATTCGGAATGTTCTTGGTTACTCTGGCTGGTGGGGCGTCTTCTACCTTCACATCCCATCCGGTGCGCTCAATTCCTTTTCGAGTTTTTACTTGTAATGGTATGTGCAATGGACAAAATCGTTGTGGCATAACATCTACAAATTGAAGCTTCTAGTTTTCATGGTGAAAACTACATTGGAACGTGAAAAAAGGCTGGCCACCGCTGATCCAAACCACCTCTAAATATTTTTGTACAATTTATATGCTCACAGTATGGGAGTTGTTGTAGACTGTAGAATGATAGATGACCTAGTGTAGTATAAATCATTAGGTCCGTTAATTAATTCAGACCGGTTTCATATTTCTCCTGTACGTCTACCTTCAGAACCCTTTGTCTGCATTGGGGCTTGAGGAGTGAGTGGAGTAGCAATGAAATTACTTTAAAAGGTAGTCGTTAATATGCGGATGAGTCATCCTGCCTTGAACATCTCCAAAGCAAATTTTGTTCTACTGTTATTTATTTTCGTTATCATTTGAATGATTGGTTTTGTTGAACTTAGAATAGGGGATGCCAATTGGAATCAGAGGCATGGTAAAAATTGCATTTGACTTGTGAGTATATGATATGATAATGTGCACATGGAACTTCTCGGCAGAAGATACATGTACTTTAATATCCTCTCTGCACCTGCATAACAATACATATTTCATTATTTTCCTTCAAAAAATTAATACATAATTCGTTATTTATTATTTTATCTATATTATTTTGCATGCTAGCTTGATTGTATGATTGTTTTATCGTGATTGGTTATAATTACTTTTGAAATATACCACAATCAAATATTTAATTGATTTAACTTATATCGTTCTTATTATAGCTTCAAATCACTTGGGTGTGGCGGAGAGTTTTACGTTCCGATCTAAGTTTTATGGGTGGATTTTAGTCGTATAGTTAGGTTTAAAACTTACTCTTTTTTCACTTAGCTTTTGTTTGACAAGCTGCTGTAAGTTTTCGATGAGATCTTTAATTTGAATAATATTCAAAAAAAAATAAAGAATTTATTCGAAAATAAAAATGATAACATTTTTAAAGATCAGATAAGTTTTACAGCGTGAATCCTTGATTCCAAATATTAAATTTTTTGGATAGATAGATGATTGTGGTGTGTTATTTGGTAGACGGGTTATTAGGTAGAGCCATCCAGGTGTCGAAGACTTTAAATTTTATGACGCACTGTCAATTTCATATTTAATCCTAAATAATATTAAATATCTTTTTAATCTCATAAAATTAGTGATTTTCAATTTTAATTTCTATAATTCCTCGAAAAAAAAAATCAACTTTTAGACTAGAATATTTATCGCCAATAGATTCGGTCCCCAAATTCCATCATATTTCCAAATTGCCCAAATTGTATTCCTTAGGTGTTCTCCATAAGATCATGTTCATGCAATGATTTTGAAGAAATTGGAAATTTTATATAATAATAATTACACTTCAGAAACAATCCATGTTATTAAAAAACAAAACTACATGACATGTGTCACGGGGACTTCCATTAACCACGTAGGTTGAGATTTTATGGCATGTACAAAATAATGTTGAAGATAATAATTTTAGAAACTCGGAAAAAAAATAGGGACTAAAAATAAAAGGACTAAAATCTTATGAATTGTATAATTTTTCTGTCATTTTATGTGTCATCCCCTTATTCCTGATGTGGATCTAAGATGACATAAGTTTTTCTGTCATTTTATGCATGGTAGGCTTCCTGCTAATAAGCAATATGCCAATTGGTGTGTAGTTTGGAGGAAGAATTTATCATCACATCTTGAGAGCATGTCCTTTGGTCCCTACAACTAAGAATGATCTTGTGGAAGAAAGCTTCTTTAATTTGTGACTTAAACTATTGGTCATAAGAGGTACCTTCACAAGTTCTTAGTTTAGCTTCAAATGTGTTATTTGACTTGAAAATGGAAAAATCAATGTGTGAGATTATCACAATACTGTAGTTTCCTTCAACTTCTTCATGTGCAGTTGAAAGAGTGGCAAGAGATAAAATGGTCCTCTCCAGATGAATTAGAGTTAACATTGATTGTGTTGTTGGCTGTTGTGGCATCCTTCATGTAGATGATGGTCATTTTATTTATGGTTTCTACAAATAAGTAGATTTCTCATATGCCACTCCTATATAGTCGAGCTTCAGGATGTGCTTACAAAGAGTTTATACTAGCACAGTAAAAGACTATAATTTGGCGAGCTTCACATAAACCGTAAAGTTATGGTGGATTATTTAAAGGGAAATGCTAACAGGTCTTCTCGAAACATTAGATAAGAAAACTAATATAGAAATATATGTATTGAAAAATAGTTGTGTATTTAACATGGTATTACTAATTAATGCTGCAGAGACACCTGTCAAGAAATTCATAAATATAAATTTTGCCTTGAAAATATAAGTTGATAATTTTGATCAAATAATAATCATACATTTTTTTTATATTAAAATTTACTTATTTTAATTGTTTAACTAATATCTCTGCAACATTATTTCATATTATGGCTTAAGAGGGTCTCTTCTCTCCTACTCATTTAATAGCCTTTTTTATGGCTCAAGCCTTCAACCCCTTTATTTATAAAAATATAACAATGATATTTAACCTTAGATTTTATTTTAATGAAAAACCAGCTGGTTTGTATAAATCAAGAAATAGATATACGTTTTGATCATAGGATCCAAATAAGGTATTTTAGCATTGAATGAAGGGCTGAGATTAAAAAGAAATAAGGGCTAAGTTGCTGAGGTTCCAAAGAGGCAAAATCCATTATTATTATGGGTTGTTGTTAGATTTAGATTTGGACGGAGGTTTCAACTCAGCCCTCGTTTCCATCGACACCAATATACTTACTAACTAAATCACACTTTCTAAAACTCCATTCCAACACATTTTCATTCACTATCATATTGGTATTGGTATTGGTATTGGTATTGGTAGGTATGAATCTTCAACTACTCACTTTTTCATCATCATCATTCTCTCTTTATTTTCAATCACATTCACTATCTCTGCTAAATTACAGAAACAATTATATTATGGAGGCAACAATGTCCGCAGCCTGCAACTCTCTCACCTCACCATCCATCGTCACAGTAGTAACTCACAATTACTTCATCTATTAATTATCATTCATTATTATTATTATTATTATTCCATTAATTAATCACTTTCATTTCTGAATCTGATTCATCCAAGGGTTTATTTGCGGCGAGAGGAGGAGGATTGAACAAGTATTCACATTCTCAGTGCACTTTCTTGACCGGAACGAACAAGCTGAAGTTTCCGAGGCAAACTACTCAACCTTGTAAACAACGCCAAACGCGTCATTGCGGTGCGCTTCGTGCTACTTGTCGTCTTGAGAAGATTTTGGTTGCCAATCGTGGCGAGATTGCTGTTCGTGTTATTCGTACTGCTCATGAATTGGGGATTCCTTGTGTTGCTGTTTATTCCACCATTGATAAAGATGCTCTTCATGTTAAATTGGCTGATGAATCTGTTTGTATTGGTGAAGCTCCCAGTAACCAATCGTACGTACTAACTAACTTATTCACTTCCGTTCCTAATCCATGCACAATATCACATTTTTGTTATAATTTCTTTTTTTCTCTGTGCAGGTATTTAGTGATCCCAAATGTTCTTGCTGCTGCTACCAGTCGCCAATGCACAATGTTGCATCCTGGATATGGTTTTCTTGCGGAGAATGCTGTTTTTGTTGACATGTGTAGAGACCATGGAATCAATTTTATTGGACCTAACGTGAGTGGACTAAACTCTGCATCTTGTACAATACTGCCTTTGTTTGGTTTATTTCTTGCGACTACCCTAGTTTAAGGGATTTACATTGTGAGTTTATATTATGACATTCACTTTCAAATTTTTGATTTAACGAGACTTATTCAAACTATTCTTTATTAAATCTTAAAACTAGCTTGAACCACATGAATTCAACTTCCAGTCACTAAGTCATCAATGCATCAAAATGATATTAGTTTATATTTTATAAACATGGTGTTATTGTATGATGGGGATTTCTGTTTATCCTCGATGATTGCAGAAAACAAAAATTTCTAGCTACTAGCTGGTAAGAAATTTTTGTTGGAGTGTGGCATGACTAAAATGATAGTATTGTTAACACGTATGCAGAAAACGAACTTGCGAAGTTATGTTTAATTTTCTGCTGTCATGATTGTTTTGTTCATAAAGTTCTCAAATATTTCCCCTTCAAATTATTTGGTAAAACTGAAAATTTAGCCAAACCTTTCAGTCTGACAGTATTCGGGTTATGGGTGACAAAGCAACTGCAAGAGAAACAATGAAGAAAGCAAATGTTCCTACTGTTCCAGGAAGTGAGGGGCTTTTGAAGGTATAACATTAGACACTGGTAGTATTGATAGCATCAGATGATCAATAAAAATTTGGAAGTAAATTTCAGATTCCATGACATCAGTTTACTTATAAGAATTCATTATTTGACAGACCACTGAAGAAGCTATCAAACTGGCACACGAGATTGGTTTCCCTGTGATGATCAAGGTAGATTGGCTTATAGTTCTGTATCTGCACCGCTTACTGCATTTTTGGTTAATTGGTTTCCCTTGTGCCTATTTGAATTGAATTCCAATTTTTCTGGTTGACATTTGCTCACGCTAACATTATGTACTCTTAAATCCAATAATGTATATACCCGTGTCTGTGTGCTTCCTCCAAAGCACAACCTACTACATTTTTGTTTTTCTGTCCCTTAATCGGTAGAAATATACGTGGGATGATGAATCTTATTTGAAAATAAATTTTTATATTGAAAATTTTAAATTTCTTGTGTACATATAAGTGATGTATGACCCTTGAAATGTTTTTATCATTTGGAACTGGAAAGTTTTTGTTCTATTGCAGGCTACTTAACTTACTACCATACTCATATTATTATGTTTGTGATACATTTAAACGAATATGTATTGGTTTCTATTATAGTCTTATGATTCATATATGCATTCGTTTCTTCTTCTTCTTTTTTTTTTTGCTAACCCACCGTAATAGGATCTTTGACACCAGCAGGTGCCCAAAGGTATCCCCACGGCTTAGGCCAATTATGGGATTAATCCTTGAGTCAGTGGTTGTTTTTTATTTTTATCAGGGCTGGGGAATATGCATTACTTTCTAATACAGTCTTTTACGATTTGTTTGGCTGCTTACTTAAACCAGTTGAATGGACCATGTAATGTTCATGTGCAAAGTTTCCCTTTGCCAATTTATGTGGACTGACAAACATATGGTGTTTCTCAGGCAACCGCAGGTGGTGGAGGACGTGGCATGCGTCTTGCTAAAGAACCTAAAGAGTTTGTGAAGTTATTGCAGGTATTTGTTGCTGTGTGGTAGATTTTGTTCCATAGTCTGTATTATATCGCAGTTTTTTATTTATCTGTTTAAAATCAAATGGAATAGCCATATGCAAACGATAAAAAGGGTAACCTGAACTCAAATTAATATTAATATAGAAGCCATAGCTGTCAAATCTACCTATAATCAGATTTAAGCAAAAATATTAAGGAAGCAAGAAATGCTTATGCCCTGAGTTTTTTTTTTATTGATTTACTTGGGGCCAACAAGTAGAAGAAGGTTTCTTGCGGTTTCAATGCAACAATAATTGCTATGCGATGAATACATATCTGTAGCAGAAGAAATTTTAGGGCCAGACCTTCACAATAGATTCTGATTGAAGGGATGGTGTTATTGTGATTGTAAATAGTTCTAGAGTTTATCCCATTGATGAGGAATATGTGCGTGTGCGTGTGTGTGTGTGCGCCTTTTTGGTAAAAGTTTTCAATTTGATTTCTTCACAGCAAGCTAAGAGTGAGGCAGCTGCTGCATTTGGAAATGATGGGGTTTATTTGGAGAAGTACATTCAAAACCCAAGGCACATTGAATTCCAGGTAATGTTTGACTGTAGCCCTATTCCCTTCTGAAATCTGCAATTTCACTGTAGCCTGGGGATTACATGAATCCTCGAGGGAATTATATCTATAGAGATTGTGGATCCGAAGGAAACATTCAATGTAGGATTGTTCAAAAAGACGACCTCAAACTTCTCATCAATGCAAAAATTGGTTGCTTGCGTCAAATGCGAATGTCCTGTCTGTCTACCTTCGAAGCTCTGAAATAGAATTTCAACTGTGCTCATTGATTGCATCATTTAATTTTGTTAA
>Ga0228710_1008191_pt1 | contig 15081 bp, 9 predicted proteins | sample MedpolnodulmetaG_FD_177995 | JGI IMG/M metagenome (GOLD analysis project Ga0228710, IMG submission 177995) | Root nodule microbial communities from Medicago polymorpha collected in Santa Monica, California, United States - pink nodules | ecosystem: Host-associated > Plants > Roots > Nodule...
TTCCCACTAATTCCTTTGTTTCCTCTTAATTACACCTCCACCCCCTTAATTCTAAAATATTCTAATTCCCATCTTATTCTTACTAATTATTAATAAAACCATTTAATTAAATAAACAAATCACATAATCACATAAATCAATTAAATAGGACTCTAAACTCTACCAAAAATAAAATAAAATAAACGGGCGTTACAACTATTACCAACCATCAATCCACAAACTTTACATCTACTCTCTGAGCTTCTTTAATACTATTCAGAAACTCACTATCAATCTTCAACATACCCAACTTCACACTCTGAGGTGACAACTCACAAACTAGACTCAGGTCTCTAAACTGTTCAAGTAGTTCCAACTCTTTAACCATCATAACTGACATATGTAGAGTTTTCCTACTTAGAGCATCTGCAACAACATTAGCTTTACCTGGATGGTAATTCAAACCAAAATCATAATCTTTCAACAACTCAAGCCATCTTCGCTGCCTCATATTTAGTTCCTTCTGGTCAAACAAATACTTCAAACTCTTATGATCACTGAACACTTCGAATCTAGAACCATACAAATAATACCTCCAAATCTTAAGCACAAAAACCACTGCAGCCAACTCTAGATCATGAGTAGGATAATTTCGTTCATGAATCCTCAACTGCCTTGACGCATAAGCTACTACCTTATTATCCTGGATAAGCACACCACCTAAACCCAACTTGGACGCATCACAATACACGACAAAAGGTTCATCTGACTTCGGTAGAATCAAAACCGGAGCCGTCGTCAACCGCTGCTTCAATTCGTTAAAGCTGTTCTCACACTGAACATCCCACACAAAAGCTTTACCTTTACAGGTCAACTGAGTCAACGGAAGTGCTAACTTTGAAAATCCTTCTATAAACCTGCGGTAATAACCTGCAAAACCCAAAAAGCTTCTAACCTCGGTAACCGACTTAGGAGTCTCCCATTGTGATACTGCATCAACTTTAGACGGATCCACAGCAATACCACTACCAGAAATAATATGGCCAAGAAAACTCACCTCATTCAACCAGAACTCACACTTTGACAACTTGGCATGTAACTTCTTCTCTTTCAGCACTTGCAAGACAATCTTCAAATGTTCAGCATGTTCCTCTTCGGACTTAGAGTTTATCAAAATACCATCAATGAACACAACAACGAAGCGATCCAAATAAGCATGAAAAAATACGATTCATGTATTCCATAAATACACCCGGCGCATTAGTAACACCGAAAGGCATTACTAAACACACGTGCACCCACCAACTGATCTATCAAATCATCAATTCCCGGTAGTGGATACCTATTCTTTATCGTCACTTTATTCAACTGTCGATAATCAATACACAACCTCATACTACCATCTTTCTTCTTTACCAACAACACTGGCGCTCCCCAAGGTGAAACTCTCGGTCTTACAAAATTCTTATCAAGCAAATCCTCTAACTGTTTCTTCAACTCAGCCAACTCAAAAGCTGACATACGGTAAGGCGCCATCGACACAGGCTTCGTACCTGGAACAAGATCAATTGAAAATTCAACTTCTCTCTCTGGCGGCACAACAGGAATCTCGTCAGGAAAAACTTCTAGAAATTCGCACACAACTTGCAACTTATCAATCACTGCTTGATTCTCAACAGACGAAGATGCCATCAAGGAAAACATCAGAATTTCATCACGCTCTAACTACTTCAGCTGCTTAGTAGACAAGAACTCAACTTCACTCTCTTCTTCAGCAGAAGAAAAATACACCGACTTACTAAAACAATTAATATGAATGTGGTTATACTCCAACCAGTTCATACCAAGTACTAACAACAACAAACAGGACAACACAATGACAGTACTAAACTGTCACACGACACTACGCGACTCAACTACTTGGCAGGACAAACCAACCTACTCTGAAACCAATTGTAACACCCCGTTTTCCCAACAATGTAAATAATACAAATAATCAGAGTATCCAACGTAAAACGGGATATCACACTACATTTAAAGTATAAATAGAATAAAGTTACTATTTATTAAAACCACTTTAAGAAAACATCGCAGCGGAAAATAGATTCATAGTTCAACAACTTCGGCACTACGGCCTCAACGTAAACAACTTATTTAAAAATCTTAATTCAAAAAGGTTCAACAACATGGTTCATAAATAATACGCAACAGTGGAAAACAAGCAATTAATCCCCATCCTGTTACGTATCAGAGCGACCCTAAGACGACGCATGAGAGAGTCAACTTACATCAGCAGCTAATCTTGGTTATCGGCACGTTACCCACGTAGAGGCAACATTCAAACAGAAGGGGTGAGATTTCACATTCGATAATAATAAGCATATAATTCATCAACGGAATTGAACAACTTAAACAACAATAATTAACAACAATAATAGTTCACATATACTTATCATCAATAATATTTCACATATGCTTCATTTATTTCCACTTAGCATTTAAATCAACAACAACTATTCAACAACGACGACGACAACTCAACATTAACGACAATGCAACGACACAACAACAACTTGACTATGCAGTATGCATGTGGTACCAATCAACGTGTTAGAGCATAGGCTCTCAATTCAACGCTGGAGCATAAACTCCTAAAATCAACGCTAGAGCATCAACTCCTAAATCAACGTGTGGAGCATAAGCTCTCAAATCAACGTGATATGAATGATTAACATTCAACAGAGCATGAGCCCCCGACTTTATATGAGTATGCACGAACTGAACAACCTATACAACATTAACATACAACTTCGACGACTTGGCGACAACAACAACAATGACAACATCAACAACAACGTACGATATCAACAACAATGACAACATCAACATTATAATCTCATAAATGTTCATCATTTAATTACAACATCATATAGTCATCATGTTAATTCAACATAAGCATGCATATAATAATTCATCAACATATATACATACCTTCATGTAATATTTCATCAACAAGTTATTCATATAATAGACCATCAATGTGTACATTCATATATCAATTCATAAATCATGTCATTCTTGACAAACAAACAATCTGAGTAACTGATAATATCACCTAAAGCTTTCAGGTATGCACCAAAGACTAATTCAAAACAGAAATGTATGAATACAACACAAGAACATGAAAAAGGGGACTGCTACTACACTACACGCCTCGTGGGTTGGTTTACTCGCAGTGGCGAGCTAGCTTACTCGCAGAGGCGAGCTAAAGGCGAGCAAACACTGCTCTCTGTTACACAATTACTCACCGTGGCGAGTGGATGGCGAGCAAACACTGCTCTCTGTCACGTATAGCTCGCGGTGGCGAGCAGACTACTCGCGGTGGCGAACGTAACAGGTTCTCTGTCGGGAAGTGCGATTTTTAACCCCAAAAACCCAATTTTCATCAACCCCAATTCCAAAATTGATATGAAACTCAACCTATGATCATTCTACAACCTGAACATCATTTATCTATGAATTCTACGGACTTTGTACACTCTTAACAACCAATCCTACGTGTTTTAGAGTTAGGAAACTGGATCTGCATCTTCATGTCCATGCTTTAGGGGATTTGCTAATCTTTGTACATTACCTATTCCCATATGTGGCTAATTCTAATTGAATAAGACTTGAGCTTGCCTTTTGCTTTTTCTTTTGTTTTTCACCAACTGTACTTGTCTGTCAGATTTAAAGCATGTGCTGGAAATGAACATTCTAAACTCAAAATGTTCGTTTGTTTTACTTAGGATGATTTGTAAGACATCCATTTGATGTAATCAAATCCTAATAGTAAAACATCAATGAAGTGCATCATGTATAACATTTATGATGATATTCTTAGAGGAATATTCCTAATGTTTGTAATTCAATTGTTCATAAGTCTTTAATGAACAAGGAATATGCTTTTTGACTTTTATCCAAATAAATGCCTTTAATCCTTGATTGATCTAAAGTCATAGTATTTTTCTGGACTTTTATTTATGTCATGTGAGCCTTGAATGTTCTTGATAATGTTCATATATTTCAGGGCTCATTCTTGATAAACCTTAAGAACAACCTTCTGAACTATCTTCGAACCTTCTGAACTCTGACTAACCTTCTGAACTGTGACTGAGTTCATAGGCTTTAATGTTCTTTGATCACATGATTCTTGGTTTGATTTATACTTTGTTTGTGTCTTGGTTAATCACTCAAGAACACACAAACACCAAGAGCTATCAAAGTCCGTTAATCCTTTAATCACCATAGATGCCTTTAATGATTTCTTGATGCACAGTCGAAATCCTTTTCTGTATTTTTGGTGTGGACATTGAATTTTGGGTTTGCTCAAACGAACCTTCTAAGCAACCTTCTGAACTCCTTTTGGGTCCAAACATATGAACTTCATATTGTTTCTTCTGGGTTCCTTCCTTTTTGACGGTTGTACTTTATTTTGAACATTCTGACGTTCTAAAACATTCTAATGCTCTTCAACACTTTGATCCTTTTGAAAGTTGTTTATTTATTTCCTTCAAAAACTTCTTGAAGCATATAAATGAGAGATCATTTGTTTTGACAAATAAGATGATTCTTTCTTTGAAGTCCAAAATAATATTTCTTTGCATCTAGTTCATCATTGCTTGTAACAGATGACTTTAAATATTCTAGTTTATCCATGAACGAATCCTTTATTATTTCTAGATATATTCAGGGTTAATGTTCATGATTATTATGAACTCCATTCATATGAACAATCTGAACTATGAACTTATAATCTTTAGAAGCTTTGGAAGTGTGATACTTTGAGGAGGTTCTGAGAATCTTCCTAACTTGTATGCATATTTCCTTTTATCTTGTTTACCCATGGTGGATCTTCAAATCATATAACATAAAACTCAATGTGAGTTTTGTCACATAATTTCAAGCACATTCTTGTGTAGCTTGTGATGTAAGTTCTTCCATAATGATTCAAGTTCTTCCATCATGATTCTTGAGCTATGAATCTTCATGGAGATATGATATTATTGTTTCAACTGATGATATATTCATTCTTTCATTGTTAAGTAGATCCTAGTTTATCCACTTATGTGAATCCTCAATGTGGGTGGCTTCTAGTTTATCCACTTATGTGAATCCTGTTCTTTTAACAAAAACTCAAGTGAAAACATCAGTAGATCACCATTCATAAAACTTATCATTTATTCCACGAGGTTTGTTATCATTAAAACATTCATCAAAAAGATTTTTGCTTAAACAATCTCCCCCTTTTTGATGATGACAAACCTTTTGAATAAATCTTAACTTTTATGATGGATATAATAATAATGTAAAAATGTTCATGGATATGCAATTAAACTCCCCCTAAACACATGCAAGAGTTTAATTTTTATCAAACTAATTAAAGTCCCCCTCAACATATGCAAAAGGTTAATTCATAACATTTTTCATCAATTAAATCCATTTTAGAGTTTTCTCTCCCATGTTTCCCCATCCTAGGTTTTACTCATCACATCCCATGTCATCTATCAAAAAGTACTAGGGATGTGATGAGTAAAACCGCAAGTGCACGGTTCTACCAAAGTAGTAAAAAGAGTATCGTTCCGATAGAGAGTTATGAATTCAATTAACTTTTAATAATGATTAGATGAAAGTTTCAAAGGTTAAAAAGTTTGGATTTTTAATTGAAAGAAAATAACAATAATAAATAAAGGTATCTTGGGATTATTGGTTCATCTTGATGACAAAACCTTCACAAACCAAACCCAAAACCTAAACTTTATATTGGACCCACTTTCTAAAGACAATTTCTCTTAAGCATATCAAAGTTTCTCTCGAAATCATTGAGCGTGTTCCTCTAGAAACTGTTGGAACAAAGGGTGTTTCTCAAAATCACCTCTTGAGTTTTGATGATAACAAGGTATTAAAAATTATCAATTGGATATGCTAAACATTTGTTCAAGTGTACAAGATCATAATCAAAGTACTATTAATAAAGATTCTGATTGAACAAGTCAAAGAGCAAAGGAATTTTATTTGAAGCTTAGAGCGTCTGGAAGAATGCGTCTGAAGAAATGCGTCTGAAGAAGTGCGTCTGAAGAAACGAGTCTGAAGATAGAGCTCCTGAAGACACATCATCAGAAGCAATGGTTATCAGAAGCATCTCACCAGAAGCTACTTCACCAGAGTTGACAAAGTACAGTGTACGAAGTGTACAACCACTAACTCTGCAACCACCATCTCTGCAACTTTGTCTCTACATCAAGACAAGAATAACAATAACATTGCTGCAGACATTGTTCCGTTTCAAGTGGAATGGATTTGAAATTAGTTCTTCATAGGACAATTATCAAATCAGGCAAAAGATCAATGGTGAAGAATCAAAGCTTCAAGCAAGACAAGTTGATGTAACGGCTAATTCTCAACGTCTCTCAAATCCTCTATATATAGGGATGAAGACTTGGAGAACAAATACAGAACTACACACAACAAGCAAAAGGCCAATACTCTTTGAAAAACGTCGTAAAACAAAACATCAACAACTTAGAGAATTCATTCAACTGTTCATATCTTAGAATTCTTAAGTGTCTAGAAAAACAGAGTTTGTTCTATTCGTATTGTATTGTGAATACCTTTGATTATATATCAAGTATTCAAAACCTTATTCAATTCTTTGTAATTGTTAAGATAAGTCTCTTTCAATGGTGATTGAGCAAAGGAAGTCTCTTGGAGTTGTTCTTGAGCATTGAGAAGTCTCTTTCTTGTGTGATTGAGCAACTTGTAATCTGATATTACATTTTAGTGGAACTCTCCTTGGAAGTGCAAGGGGGACAAGACTACTTTCGGTTTGTGGAAGGAACCTGTATAATTGCTTGTGTTCTTTCTTTCTCTATTCTCTTACTTATTATCCGCTGCACTAAGACTCTGAACTCACTCAGACTCTAAACTACTTCAGACTCTGAACCTGAGAACAGTTCTTCAGAACGTAAGGAAAATTTTTTTTTGAAAACACAATTCAACCCCCCTCTTCTTGTGGTTTTTCTCACCTTCAGCGCTCTGGTCTGGACAAGGTTCTCCTGGAGCAGGATGTGAAGCAGCTCCGTATATTTCATTGGGATTGGGTCAAACGGCATCCTTGGAGCCTGTTGTTGAGGCTGCTATTGATATTGGCGTTCGGGCCCTTGCTGGAACTGCGGCTGATTCTACGAAGCTACCAGTGAAGCCACCAGGGTACTTAGTCTCTCTAACTCGGCCTGGAGTGTTGTTACCTCTTCACGAATGCTCGTGGATTTCTTGTTAAAACTGATATGTTCTCTCTTTTTGTTTGCACAAGTGTTGTAGGTGCGAGTTGGCTTTGGACGAGGACAATCAGACCACTTTTGAAACGGGTTGACCTTTTATGGAAAAGAAAAAATTTGTGAGACTCGGAATTGAGACTATGAAATGCAAAATGATGCATGATGCTTTTGCAAAAATAGACACATTTTTTTATCGAAGGACTTGTCAAAGTAATTGTAAACATCATAAGGAACATTGTTTCATTTGATAATTTGAAATATTATAAACAATTTCCTTAAGAGCAAAAGCAAAGTTAAGGAAGAAGACCCCAACAAAGGCTAAGGTCTAGTTAGGCCTTTTGAATATGTTTTTCTTGGTGTTCCTCTTTATAAGGTCCATACCTTTGATGTTTACAAGATGACTTATCTAAGTCCTTATATATTAATGTGAAAAAGTTTTTATGAATGTATGCATGTATCTATGATTATGCAACAAGAACGGTGAAAACATGGTGTGGTTTAAGTCCGTATGTTGCACTTGTAACAAAGGTTCTACCAAGTTCCCAAAGTCTACAACCACTTCCAAATATTATCGGGATACAAGATTACTCTTGATCCAACAACATTTGTAGGAAAGTCTCGTTTGAGTGTAGTATCGCGTATCAACTAATTTAAGATTACTCTTTATTAGTCACCGCACTACGTCCTAAAAGATCAAAATGGGTTAAAGGTAACTAAAGGTCCTCAACTTCGACGGTCACTTGAAAATAATAATGCAAAACACGATTACTCATGTCAACATAGTATTACTTCCAAGAACCTCCATTAAGCGGGATTATATCACATGTACCAACACTCAAGAATACTCTTGGAATGACACTTTGATTATACCACCGTCCTATCTTAATGTTCCCTCAAGCCCAGGTGTAGGACTTATCTCACCACTCACGTTAGAAGAAGGAAAAAACATATATACACGTATTTCGATCTTTTATTTTTATTTTTATTTTTAAGCAAGTTATTTCACGACTGAACTTTTTATTTTTTTCAAAAGATTGGAAAAAAGTTCAAATACCATTTTTAAAAGATTAGGGTTCGGGGGTTAGTTTCATAAAGGGAAGGTATTAGCATCCATTTTTATTTACATTTTTTATTGATTTGGAAGGACGAGTCCTTTGCCTACGTACCCGTGAGGGTCGTAGTTTGGGGTAGCAATTGATGTTTGATTTGTTTTGTGTTTTTTATTAGTTTTTTTGAAAAAAAGTTTTAAAGTAGAAACCAAGTGGCAAACAAGTTTGTTTGTGTTTTTAGTATTGAAGATAATTACTCAAAATAAGATTAAATTGATTAAACATTTGATTAAGAAAATAAAAAATAAAAAGGGATCACTTGATTTTTGAATCAAGGTTTATTGTGAAAATATTTTTGTGAATCATGGTTATTTGCATTTTTTTGTTGTTTTTAAATGATAATTAAAAAAAAAATTAAAACTAACGGAGCAACACAAATAAAACGTAGGTATTTAATAGTGACGTTGGATCTCTACAAAAACCTTTAACCTAAACTAGAAGTATAAAAAATAGAAGGCATACACACACACACACACACACTTTTTACTTGGGATTTACATAGACGTAGGATACATTCTAAAGTATGCATAATAAAATAAACGACGGAAAAATAAACATGCATGAATAAATAATAATTTCATGATAATAAACCTAAACTAAAATGCATGAATATTTACATTAAAGCCTAATATACATTCTAAATCCTTGCTGTAAAGTAAATGCCAAAATAAACAAAGAAAATGCATAATAATATAATAAACCTAGCTTAAAAACAAAAAAATGGAATGTAAAAGAAATAAATAAAATGCGATGTGAATTAAATATGCATGCAAGAGTAATTAAAATGAATAAAATGCAGGGAAGGGGGTGCAAGTAATAAAATGGGGGTGCAGTAATTAAAAGAAAGGGAATTGGGGCGCAAGGTTTGATCAGATGGAATCTGGGCCGTTTGATAGATCATACATCCCTGATTCAATCAACAGGGAACATGCATCAAACCGTGAGACTAGAAAACAAGATGTTCAAAGCACGAGGATGCGTGGTAAGACATGCACCCTCACCCACAGGAACACTACGACTTTATATAAAGGTTGTAAGTCAGATTCTTTTCATTTTGTACTCCCCTTTCTCTCTCTTCACTCTCCTCTCTCTGGACTTCTCTCTTCTCTCACCTTGTTTGTTCTTCCCCCATGAGTTTTTCGGCGGCGGTTGGCCGGCCAGGGATGGCGGCGCTGCCGCCGGTAACTGCTAAGCTTGTGTTTTTTATTATTTATTTTTTGTTGTTTCCTACCTATTTCTTTCACTACCCTCTTTCCATTTTTAACATCAAAATTTTCAAAAGACGTACCAAATGCCCTAGATCTAGAGATTAAAATTCAAAAATTTACCTCTTAATCTTGTTTTGATTCCTGTTTCGGATTTGGTTTAACACTGCACCGTTGGTTTTTTTTATGCCTTCGTGATGCTTTTGTGCTGTGGGGCTTGCGGCCGATTTGAATGGTGTTGATGTTGGAATTTGTGACTGGCCGTGGTGGTTGTTCTTTTTTGGATCTTAATTTGTATACGGTTTGAGTTTGATGGCCGTGGTGGTGATTTAAGACCGGTTTTGGTGATGGTTGGGTCCTGTTGTGAGTGTTATGGGGTTTGCAGGTTCTAATTGATGGTTTGATTTGTGATACGGTTGAAATGGTCCGAAAAACAAAAGTGATATGTGCGTGACGAAAATTGCTTGCTTGGGAATTTTGTGATGTTGTGCCGTTTTGAAATCGATAAGGTTTGAGGGTTCGATTGGTACTGCTATGGGTTTGGTTGTTGAGGATTTGGATTTTAGTGGAGACTGATTTGAAAAAAAAAAGATTATCTTCAGTATCGTTAATTTTTGTTTGATTGCAGATTCTGATTGCTAGGTTTTGATCGTGAAATTTGGATGGAGGTGTGTTGATCTGCATTGTACAGCTTGCATTTGGACTGGGATCACTTTGGGACATTATTGGACAAAATAAAATAAAAAAGAAAATAAGATAAAGACTAAAAAAAAAGAATAAGATAAATAATAAATAATAAAAAAAGATTTTAACAAATCAAAATTAAAATTAATTAAAAACTTAATAAAAGATGGAATTTAAAATAAAAATAAAAATAAAGAGAGAAGAGGGCCCAACTTGGAACCAAAAATGTGGTATTTTAAAGTACATTTCTGCCGAATTTTCACTGAAAAGTCAGAGAATGATCAGTGTCCAACGACACGCATCAGTGGTATCTTAGGTCAAAAAATGGGGTATGGCAGATGCCCCTATTTAAGTTTCTTCGTCCGGAGATTTGAAGATGAAATCTTTGATTTGGCGAGCCGAAGAGACTTAAATACAGAGTACACCATTTTTTGACTTAAGATGCTATGAAATGCTTGTGAAATGGTCGTGACGCAAACATGGAAGTAGGACGACAAAGATGGCCTGACGGGAATGAGAAAGGGATCTAGCTCTGCTAGGGGATAATGTAGTTTCACTGGTGCAAATGGTTGTCTACTATCTGTATGATAGATGTACGAAGATAAAAGTTTGACAGGTTTTACCCTACTATCGAGATTGATAGCTGTATGAAGGTAAAATGAAAGAGACACCGTCTACTATCTGTAAGATAGTTGTACGAAGACATATGACATGTATTACCTACTACCCGTATGATAGCCGTATGAAAGTAAGTTGAAAGGAGATATTGTCTACTATCTGTAAGATAGTAAGATAGTCGCATGAAGAAAAATGAATAAGATGTTGTCTACTATCTGTAAGATAGCCGTATGAAGACAAATGAATAAGATGTTGTCTACTATCTGTAAAATAGCTGTATGAAGACAAATGAATAAGATATTGTCTACTATCTGTAAGATAGCCGTATGAAGACAAATGAATAAGACATCCTTTGACCAGACACACTGGGGTTGACACTTGTGAGAGCATGAAGGGTAAATTCAAGTTGTTTATTGTTTAGGACTGACCACTTGAAACAAGATAAAGGGTAAACTCAAGCTGTGCATTGTTTATGACTGACCACTTGAAACATGATAAAAAAGGTAAACTCAAGTTGTCCATTATTTAGGACTGACCACTTGAAGCAAGATGAAAGGTAAACTCAAGCTGTCCATTGTTTGGGACTAGCCACTTGAAACAAGATGAAAGGTAAACACAAGCTGTCCATTGTTTAGGACTAGCCACTTGAAACATGATAAAAGGTAAACACAAGTTGTCCATTGTTTAGGACTAACCACTTGACATATGATAATGGTAAAAAGGATAATGTCGGTTGTTCGTTAGTTAGAACTTTCCACTCGACATGTGTAAAAGATAAATGCAAGTTGTTCGTTGGTTGGAACTTGCCATTTGGCATTTGTTTGATTGGCGACATCTCTTGACCAGACACACTGGAGATGACACTTTTTGATGAAAGTAAAGATCACAAGCTGTTCGTTTGTTAGAACTTGCCACTTGAAATGATTGATTAGTGACATCTCTCGACTAGACATACTGAGGATGATACTTTTGAGATGGTTCAAGATGTTCGTTTGTTGGAACTTGCCACTTGAAATGATTGATTGAGGACTGAACCGAAAGGATACAGCCAAACAAGACTCTGGGTGACTGATGCAACCATGTATGAATTGATGTTGTGTATATATTGTGTACGCATGAATGTATTAATGTATGAGTGTATGAAAGTATGAATGTAACTTGTATGATTGTATAAACTGTATGTCATAGGTGAACTCGATGAAACGAGACAGGGTAGGTAAAATGGGAGGCGGACTGGCATCGCAGTACAAACACTCGGCAAACTTCCTTAGAGATGATACTCTTGTGAACAATTTGAGTCGTTGACGGGGTAAAACCCGGAACAAGGTAGCAACCGATGCCCCCTGGGGAGAAAACCCATTGTTTAACCAAAAGTCTGGAAGAAGTCGCCATTTGTAAACCGACGCAGAGTGTTCTTCCATTGGTATGCTTCAACAGTCATGCTTTTTTTTGTTTTATTTTCCTTTGAAAATCCCTAACTTTTGCCTTTACCGCCCTTTCAGGTTTTCAGTCCACCGGGGGTATATTCTTTTTTTATGTCCCTAATTTTTGCACGGATCCCCCTTTCGGGTTTTCAGTTCACCAGGACGCTCTCTATTGCCTAAGCCGCCTTTTCAGGTTTCAAACTTAGCGAGATTTTATTTTTGTATAGCTTTTGACTAGCTTTTTATTTCACGACTGAACTTTTTATTTTTTTTCAAAAGATTGGAAAAAAGTTCAAATACCATTTTTAAAAGATTAGGGTTCGGGGGTTAGTTACATAAAGGGAAGGTATTAGCACCCTTTATGTTCGTAGTACTCTACGAGAACCTCTTGGTTTTATTTAACATTTTGTGCTTAAATTTGCTTGCTTTAAAAAAAGAAGTTAGAGTGGCGATTAAGAAAAGAGAAGGGTTTTTATTTACATTTTTTATTGATTTGGAAGGACGAGTCCTTTGCCTATGTACCCGTGAGGGATCAAAACCTCATAGTTTGGGGTAGAAATTGACGTTTGATTTTTTTTGTATATTTTATTAGTTTTTTTGAAAAAAAGTTTTAAAGTAAAAGCCAAGTGGAAAATAAGTTTGTTTGTGTTTTTAGTATTGAAGATAATTACTCAAAATAAGATTAAATTGATTAAACATTTGATTAAGAAAATAAAAAATAAAAAGAGATCACTTGATTTTTGAATCAAGGTTTATTGTGAAAATATTTTTGTGAGTCATGGTTATTTGCATTTTTTTGTTGTTTTTAAATGATAATTAAACAAACAATTAAAACTAACGGAGCAACACAAATAAAACGTAGGTATTTTATAGTGACGTTGGATCACTACAAAAACCTTTAACCTAAACTAGAAGCATAAAAAATAGAAGGTACACACACACACTTTTTATTTAGGATTTACATAGACCTAGGATACATTCTAAAGTCTGCATAATAAAATAAACGACGGAAAAATAAACATGCATGAATAAATAATAAAGTTCATGATAATAAACCTAAACTAAAATGCATGAATAATTTACATTAAAGCCTAATATACATTCTAAATCCTTACTGTAAAGTAAATTCCAAAATAAAAAAAGGAAATGCATAATAATATAATAAACCTAGTTTAATAACAAAAAAATGGAATGTAAAAGAAATAAATAAAATGCGATGTGAATTAATATGCATGCAATAGTAATTAAAATGAATAAAATGCAGTGAAGGGTGGGTGCAAGTAATAAAATGGGGGTGCAGTAATTAAAAGAAAGGGAATTAGGCTTTAAAGAGGTTTGGGGTGCAGGGCTTGATCAGATGGAATCTGGGCCGTTCGATAGATCATACAACCCTGATTCAATCAACAGGGAACATGCATCAAACCGTCAGACTGGAAAACAAGATGTTCAAAGCACGAAGGTGCATGGTAAGACATGCACCCTCACCGACAGGAACACTACGACTTTATATAAATGCTGTAAGTCAGTTTCTTTTCATTTTGTACTCCCCTTTCTCTCTCTTCACTCTCCTCTCTCAGGACTTCTCTCTTCTATCACCTTGTTTGTTCTTCCCCCATGAGTTTTTCGGCGGCATTGGCCGGCCAGGGATGGCGACGCCGCCGCCGGTAACTGCTAAGCTTGTGTTTTTTTTATTTAATATTTTTGCTGTTTTCTACCTATTTAACTACCCTCTTTGCATTTTTAACATCAAAATTTTCAAAAGACGTACCGAAAGCCCTAGATCTAGAGATTAAAATTCGAAAATTTACCTCTTTCTCTTCTTTTGATTAATGTTTCGGATTTGGTTTTGTTGGAACAAAGGGTGTTCGCAAAATCACCTTTTAAGTTTTGATGATAACAAGGTATTAAAAATTGTCAATTGGATATGCTAAACATTTGTTCAAGTGTACAGGATCATAATCAAAGTCTTATTCATAGAGGTTCTAGTTGAACAAGTCAAAGAGCAAAGAAATTTATATTAAAGCTTAAAGCATCTGAAGAAAATGCGTCTGAAGAAAATGCTCCTATAGAAAAGCGCTCCTGAAGATGATGTCATCAGAAGCAAGGTCATCAGAAGCAAGATCATCAGAAACATCTCATCAGAAGCTACTTCACCAGAAGCTTAAGAGCGTTGACAAAGTAGACTGTACGAAGTGTACAACCACTAACTCTGCACCTGCCACTGCAACCACCATCTCTGCATCGTGTCAATACATCAAGACAAGAATAACAGTAATGTTTGCAGACATTGTTCCTTCTCTATTGGAATGGATTTGAAATTGGTTCTTCATAAGACAATTATCAAATCAGGCAAAAGATCAATGGTGAAGAATCAAAGCTTCAGTCAAGACAAGTTGATGTACCGGCTAGTTCTCAACGTCTCTCAAATCTTCTATAAATAGGGATGAAGACTTGAAGAACAATATAGAATACAAGATCAAGGCATATTATCTGAGCCAAAACGCTGCAAAATTTTATTCACATCAACAACTTAGAGAATTCTTACAAAAGTTCACATCTTAGAATTCTTAAGTGTCTAGAAAAACAGAGTCTGTTCTGTTTGCATTGTTTTGTGAATACTGAAGGTGAGAAAAACCACAAGAAGGGGGGGTTGAATTGTGTTTTTGGAAACTTCTTCTTTTACGTTCTGAAGAACTGTTCTCAGGTTCAGAGTCTGAAGTAGTTCAGAGTCTGAGTGAGTTCAGAG
>Ga0228710_1008192_pt1 | contig 15079 bp, 7 predicted proteins | sample MedpolnodulmetaG_FD_177995 | JGI IMG/M metagenome (GOLD analysis project Ga0228710, IMG submission 177995) | Root nodule microbial communities from Medicago polymorpha collected in Santa Monica, California, United States - pink nodules | ecosystem: Host-associated > Plants > Roots > Nodule...
TTGATATTAAAAAAAATTAAAAAAAAAAAAAAAAGTATAGCTCACCATCTTCTACAAGATGCCAAGAAATTAAAGGGAGTGATCAATTCTTGCTGGGCCACTCCATAGCACTTGTCTTGTTGCCGTGTGTCAGACACTTTCTCTCTCTACTCGAACTTGTTTGTGTTGTGTTGTGTTGGTCACTTTGTGCGCCTGCTGCTGCATTATCTGCAATCCACTATTTCCTTGGACCGGATCATAAAGTTGATCTTTGGTGACTTAGCTTGATGCTATTTGCTTCTGATTTGCGGTGATCATAATATAGGTTTGTGTCCAGCAAGAACAGATGAGATGGAAGTAGGAGTATTTGCAAACATCCCGACCGCTAAAGTCAATTAAAGCACAAAGAGTGGAAGGTATTGAGACGATAGATGAACAATTTTTGGATGGACAAAAAATTTTGAACCTTTTATTTGATCACACAAAAAAAAATAGCTACGCTATAATCATTTGAAAAGTAATGATTATTTATTAATTATTATTATATTTGTTTTATGTGTGTGACAAAACAGTGTAAGTTGATCTTTGGATTTTAAAGATGTTATATTTACATTTTTAAAGTATGTTTTGATAAAGAATTTCCAGTCACCCATTGGTTTTGTAATTAAAAAAATACTTTGAAAAAAATACCTTGAATACTATCGAAAAAATTATTGGGTTGAGTTACGACTATGTCACTCTTCTTAAAATGTTTCGTGTTATTGTTCAAAATTGTTTAAGACAGACTATCAACCGCACTAATTTTAGTATAAAACAGGTCAATTCACTGTTTGATTAACTACTACTTCGTAAAAAACCGTACGAGAATTACACCTTCAAATATGACTATTATGACAACCCGAATTTAATAGTAGACCCACTCTATTATGGTACTGTGACCACTATATTATAGTATTGCGACCACTCATTTATGGTGCTACCACCATTCTAACCTCTAAGTTTTCCTAAATATCTATATGTTACCGCGACAACTCAAATATGGTGCTACCACTATTCTAAACTCCAACTTCTCCAAAATCAAAGGAAAATATACTCATCAAAATAAATTATCTAAGGGATCATACTCTTAAGGCTATTCTTGATTCTGAAGGGATATTATACCTTAAAAGGGACTATGATATTAGAAACACTCTTAATTTCGAAGGGACGGAAAAGAAAGGGAGAAATGACTTGAAAATGCAATAAGCAGAAAGAGGGGGAAGGGTGAACGAGCTCTTAATAACTCAATAGAACTCTTTGGTAAGTTTCTTAATGTTTGAAGCCCATTCCTTTAAGCTTTGAAGTTCGCATCTTACTGGTTGTGTCTCGACTTCATATTGTTGTGCCTTCTTTGATTACTGGTTAGTGTTCATTTCTCTCTTTCTCTTTGTTTTGTGTTTCCATTTACTTTTTGTTTTAAAAATGATTAGGATTGGGTTTCCATGATAGTAATGCTAGCATTGCCGTCGTGAGTGGTGGTCCTTCCACGTTCTTAACGATGGAAATACTTTTTCTATTTAGCATTTTTTTAGTAGTTTGCCGGTATCTTATGATTTAGAATCTCTCCTGGACTTTTTTATGGTGCAATGTGGTTTAAGCAAGACACAATTTGTTGGAACAAAATGTGTTTAACATACGTTACCCTTAGAGTTTTGATATTACAAGGTATTAAAAATCGTCAATTGAATATGCTAATATTTGTTCAAGTGTACAGGATCATAGACAAAAATTTGATATCTTTATAAGGTTCTGAAAGAACAAAAGAGAGCAAAGGAATCAACAAAAAGGAAGCTTGAAGCATCTAAAATATAAGTGCTCCTGAAGTGATGATGTTATCATAAACAAGTTCATCAGAAATATCTCATCAGAAGCAAGATCACCAGAAGCTGAAGTTCATCAGGAGATGAGAGACTTAAAGCTTCAAAGGTTGGGTAATGGATTTAATCTCGTCCAGCATTGCATTAGACTGAAAGAGTGTTACAACGGCCTTTGTGAAAGAATTTGAAAGCATTGGATGCTTGTTTTATCAAGAGCGTTGACAAAGGACAATTGTACGAACTGTACAAAAACTTCCTTCCCTACTCTGTTCGTGTCTCTACAACAAGACAAGAATAACAGCTCTGCCTGCAGAAATGTCCCTTCAAACTAGGAATGTATTTGAAATTGATCCTTCATAGGACAATAACCACATCAGGCAAAAGATCATTGGTGATTTTAATCAAAGCTTCAAACGACTTTTTATTGTGCTGGCAATTTTCAAACGTATCTTTCACACCTCTATATAAAGGAGTGAATACCTGCTAGTTGGATATACAGACACACACAAAAGCAAGACTCATACAACAATTCAAAGTCCCAAACTCTGTTATTGTTCTGCATCTAAAGTCACTTAGAATTTCTTATCAAAGTTCATATTTTAGAAATTCTAAAGTCTTAAGAGTCTGTATCTGATTTGTATTGTGAACACCACTAATTGTATATCAAGTGTTCAAACTCAAAAAAACTTCTTTGTAATTCTGTTTGATTAGAAGTCTCTTGCTTGTGTGCTTGAGCAATAGAAGTCTCTTGTAGTTGTGCTTGAGCATTGGAAGTCTCTTGACTGTGTTTGGGAGCATAGGAAATCTCTTGCAGTTGTGCTTGAGTAATTTGAAGTCTCTTTCTAGTTGTAGCATTGAGCAGTTGTAATTTGATATTACATTTTTTAGTGAACTCTCATTGGAAGTGCAAGGAGGACAGGACTACTTCTGGTTTGTGGAAGGAACTTGTATAATTGTTTTGTGTCCTTCTTCTCTCTCTCTCTCTCTCTCTCTCTCTCTCTCTCTCTCTCTATTTTTATCCGCTGCATTTAGATTCTGATTATCACTTCAGAAGCTGAGCTCTATCTGCTTCTGAACAGTGACTTCAGTAGGAGAAAACGAGAAAAAGTAAACACAATTCAACCCCCCTTCTTGTGTTTTTCTCACCTTCACAATTTCATTGATTTCTACGTTTTCAACAACAAAGCTACTTTTATCTTCTGACTTTCTATGCCCTTTCACTTGATTAGCGGTGGGGGTTGATTTGAATTATATGTTGAATTCATTTATCCTTTCCCACTTTTTAGGTGATATAGGAAAGAAGAGTACTACGAATTTGAATATTGCTCCTCCTAGCGAGAGAGGGGTGTGTTTTTAGGTTGCTGAGGAGCCTTTGGGAACAACCTTCATATGTTATGGAGATGCTTCCCCTGAACATCCCTTTGTTCGGATGGATAATGTTGGGACACGATAGTGTCAACTTAGGGTTCCATGTTCAGACTAAGGGATTTGTACTAATTTTGAAGGAATAAAGGTTCCTATGTTTGAAATAGTTTTCAAAGAGATTGGTCTCAGATACCATTCTCTCCTTTTTTAAAACCACGTCTATGAATGGTTGAACATTGCACCTTCTCAATTACACCTAAATTTTATGGTGTTTGTGTGAGCCTTCAAATTGGTTTGTCTTCATTTGTGATTGATCCTGATGTTGCCTCTCTTCTTTACCATTTTTCACTTACAAAGGTCGACGGATAATCTAGGTAAATATAGTTGAATTTTCTTGAAGCATTTGAGGAATTGTTTTGAAATGTTTGTGAATTTTGTTTGTGGTTTCAAGGATAAATATTATTTGATTCTTCTTAAGATGGCCGCGAAGAATTCATTTTTTATGGAGACGAGGGCCATTCGGGATCAAGTAGGTATTGTTACTACTAATATTGTTGGGGCTCCCGTTAACGAGAAAGTGCCCCAATTTCCTCTTTACATAATTGAGGACCATTTTAACGTCAGGGTAAAGATGTTTATTTGTTTATATGATCGCCTGATGGTTTGCAAGCATGATGATTTTGCTAGTCTCACTTCTTATGTTGATAGTTTTGAGCCTTGTCTCTTGACATATAGAGAAGGAAATGTTCTTTGTGATAAATATAATAGGATTAAGACTCAAACATGCTTCACCAACACCTTTAAGTTGGTAAAGTGGCAATAAGATGAATATGCATGAGAACTTTTGAAAACATTGTAGTTTTCCTCTTTTTGTTTCCATGGTTGTTATATTTTCTTGCATTTGACTTTAATTTTCTTTGTTGCAGATAATATGGCAAATTTATAGGAGAACTTGTTCAAGTTGATCAACCATAAAAAGAAAACTGGTAAAAGGAAGAAAAAAAGTTGAAGCAAACTTTTCTCTGGTGGTTCGAAAATCGTTGACCATGTTCTTAATGCCATCCCTCTTAGTGTAGCCAACCTACCAGATAAGCTCTATGTGCCTACTGGTGGCTAGACCATCGTTGCAAAAAAAGAGTAAGCGACTATGAATTTGGGTCCTCCTATGCTTTAGGGCATGTTGTCGACGTCCATATTCTGAATCATGAACTATGCCCGATTAGGGAGCCTCCCCCCTTTACTTTCCCTACCTGTTGGTTTAATCGAAAACTTGTTTATGATAATAAATTCATTAAAGTTAGGGATAATGACATCTTGGTTGTTGTCTGAGTAGTGGCCATGACCCTAGTGATGGACGATAAGGAATGTGATTATTGATGTTTTGCCCAATAAGGCATGGTGTGGCATGACCCTAGTGATGGACGATAAGGAGTGCGATTACTGAATTTTTGCCCAATAATTCAGTAGTGAACCCACCATAAGGCATGGTGTGGCAGTTGCCACACCAGATGATTGGCCAATATTTTTTTTTAATATAGTAGACCAAAAAACTAATATATATCAAATAATTCAATAATGTTTAACGATTAAATACATGGCCCATCAGTAGATTGTCTTTTAACTATAGTCATATCCATGGTTCAACTTCCGGCGCCTCCGTTTTTAACTTTTCAAAAGTGTGGTGGATGGGATTCGAATATGAGACATAGAGGTGAAACATACTTGCCTTAGCCATTTTTTTGTAGCACTTTTTTTGTTTCATTTTCGCATTACTAATATATATATATCGTATTATAAATCAAATGTACACTAAATAGTTTCTTTTATAATTTTGTCACACTAAACCATCATGTCTAGGTCCGCTCATGGGGTAAGCTAATGGCAAAGTTGGATAAATTTAGTAATGACCTTATCGCCCATGTTCTGACTTTGATAGGACAGTATTGTAAATCTATTTTATGTTGATATTGTATAAGAATTAAAGTATATATTAATATATGTTAACAAAATAAAACTAGTATCCAATTTACACGGGTTTGCTTAGTGGTTTAGGTTGGGATCTTTGATGGTTAAAAATTTTAAGATTAGAATAATGTCTCCAAAATGTTTAAGATGATCTTGCTCTTATTTGCGAGTTAATTGTCTATCCTAGATTAGTCCTTGCACTGCAACCCCTTAGCTCAGTATCCAGATCCACTTCTGATTTTTTTTTTATTGTGCGACAAAGTCTTTTGAAGACCCAAATTCTAATAATAATAATAATAATAATAATAATAATAATAATAATAATAATAATAATAATAATGATAATGTTAAGGGCCTAAATTTTTAAGATTAATCAGTATTTTGAAGTGTTTAAGACGGACCTACCCAGATATGTGAGTTAATAAAGTGCATTCAAAAGAAGATATACTTCTGTATTTGTTCTTCTTATTATAGAATCATAACAAATTTCTTACACCAACTAGAATGCAATAATAGATAGATATCCTTATTAGGCATAATCTAGAGTGGAAAGCTTGATATTCTAATGATACTAAGATATGTCTATTTTTTTACAATCACCTAAACTCAAACACGTCTCTTCTCATTAGCCTCAAGTGCATAATGATTGCCACATAACTTTGTTTTCGTTTTTATATTTTATAACTTTGCTTTGGGAGAAAAAAAAGCCACGCGTATATACATCTTGGCTATGATTATGAGGAAGTCGGCAACGAAATCTTTCATACATAACTAAAATTTGAAGGTATTGTTGTGTACTTACTACGCTAAAAATAAATGGTGAATGTCTTTACGATTATGGCTTGAAAGTTTTTATTTTATTTTAAAGGAAAGAAGTTCATTGCATTTTATTCATAATAATAGGTTTAATATAAGAAGGGATGCGAAAATAAGTAACGAGATTAGCTAGAAATGTTGTCTCTCCTTCAAGCGCATGAGCGGCTGCATTTGCTTGTCGCTTAAAAAACTTTACCCTAAAGTTTGTAAAGAAAGTGGTAAATATAAATTTGCAAGAGGTGATAATATGACCGAACTCGGAGACATCTTCTCTACAGAAATGAAAAGCATCACAGGTAATTTTAGAATCAATCTCAAAATTGACACTGTCAAAGGACATGTTACTAAGCCATTGAAGAGCTTCAAACAAGCCCAAAGCTTGCCAACTTCAAGAGGATAAACATTAGGAAAACTGACCATCCTTACTAAGACAAACACACCACCCGCATCACGAATACATATGCCAATTCCTGTACGATCATGGGAAGAAGAGAAAGTAGCATTAACATTACATTTAAATCGACCTGGGGTCGGTTCCTGCCAATCAACCGGATGTGTATCAGACGTGCATGCCTTGTAGGAAGAAGAGGTTGCACGCCGTGTTTGTGTAGTTAGCGAACCTTTCTACCCTCCGGGAATATTTGCAAGCTTCCACTCGGTGACCATAACGCCTGCTTGTTCTACAACGGTAACACAACCTTCTGTAACATCCTCCCACACCTTGAGGTTCCTATGCTTCCACAAACTCCATAAAACTACAACAAACAATTGTTTCTGCTCACCACACAGAGTATCAACAAGCCAAAAGATAGCCTCAACAACAGAGGTAGTAGAAGAATACACAGTAATATGAGACCACAGGTCGGTCATATGCCAAACTTGCGTAGCAAAAGGGCAATCGAAAAGCAAGTGAGCAAGATCATCATGACCCGAGGCACAACTAACACATTGTGTAGGACAATGAACACCTTTATTCTGAAGTCGGACTCTAGTAGGTAGACAACCCCTGCACATCCTCTAGATTAAATTGTGTACCTTGGGTGGTACCTTCAGTTTCCAAATGCCTGACCAAGATCCAAGACGGTGAAGATGAGAAGAGTCAATAAGTTCTTCAAGAGATAATCTATATGCACTTTTAACAGAATATTTTCTGTGTCTTTCCGCTTTTCAAATTAAACGGTCTGACTGCACGTGAGCGATTAAAGGAGTAATCATTATTTTATTTGCTAGACCATACCTAAAGACCTATCTGACAACTGTCTAATTCCATCTCTTCTCATTAGAAACCATCAAGTTATCAATAGTAATATTACGAACATCAAGTTACCAACAATGGACTCGCCATTTAGTAACCATGGCTCACTCAAAATGGGGATAGACGTGCCATCACCAATGCTTCATCGATCTCCTCCACGAACAATGAACCAAGCGCTAAGGATACTGCGCCACTTATAACTAGGATTATGACCAATAGTGGCGGTGAGGTAAGATTTGTTTGGGAAGTAGAGAGCTTTAAATAAGTGGGAAACAACAAAGTTCGGCTCCGTTAAGAATTTCCAGCCTTGTTTGCCCAACATAGAAAGATTAAAAGCCGAAAGATTTTTAAAGCCCATACCTCCGTGAACCTTGTGCATAGATAATTTCTCCCAGCTTAGCCAATTGATACCTCGCTGAGATGTACAACCATGACCTCACCAGAAAGAATTCATCATATTTTCAACCGTGCTAAGAAGAGTAGTTGGTAATTGAAAAATACCCATCACATACGACGAAATAGCTTGCAAGACGGACTTAATCATAACCTCCCGTCTAGCTTTTGATAAGCACTTACTACGCCAAGAATTAATTTTCTGCCACACACGATCCTTAATAAAAGCAAAAGTAGAGTTACGATTCCTTCCAATCTCTAATCACCCATTTTTTTATCACGTTATTATCAAATCAACCGACCAAAATGTCAACTCGATAACCTAATCTTAATTTAAGTTCTCAATTCAATTTGTAGTGCATTTGTTCATAAAAAAAATTGTAGCCATTTATTCAGGGAACGACTAGAGCCACACATAATAAGGTTTACGATTCTTGACAAATGATAATACCAACCCAATTAGCCACCGTTGTGCCGATTGTGAAGTAGAAAAATCCTTGAACATCATTCAAGATTAGGTGCATGTCATGCATGATTATTAGTAGAACGAAAAAGAACAAAACTTTATATAAGTACAATGCATAATTTTTTGTCGTCTAGTTCTTGTCTGATTGTGGTGTGGTGAATCACACAGAATGTTGATTAAGTGGTGATTAGTGATTACTACAAAACAAATGATGCTATTTGATCCTTCATTTTGTCTTTTTAATTGTGGTAAGACTAAGAAAGGTTCTTTTCTTTTTCACTTTGGTATTTTCCTTTAAATAGATGTGACGGCGTATATAATAGGATCGAGACTTTTTGTTTTGTCATCGTATTCGTTTTTCCTTCTGAAAATTAAATAGTCTTCAAGTAATTTTAATGATTCTCACAATAGAGATGGACTAATAAAATCAATTCACAATAGTTGTTTTCCAACCCAAAAAAAAATCACAATAGTTGTTTCGGCATGTGCACAAAACAATAAGTTTGCAACTTCAACTAAGCCCGATTAGAGTTTTTTTTTTACAATAAAATAATCTTATGATAAAATGAGGATGGTAAAATCAATTTGTCTAGGGACATATCTCTTGTGTATTTTGAAAATCAAATACATATTATCAATATATATAGTTTCAAAAGCAAAAAGTAAATTAACAAACAAAATTCTTAATCTTAACGACCAAACTAAATTCTCTCAATAGTCAAGAATAGTAAAAGATAAAAGATCCACAGTCTTTAATTGAATTTATCTTTATGAAAACAGTTGTCGTCAGTGTTCATTCATTTAAACTATAAGTGGTCTTTAAAATAACAAATTCTACCACATGTTGATGTTGGTGATAGTACTAAACACATAGAGAGCACACTTGAAGCAAGTTGAAAATAACAATAGCAAACACGAAAGAAAACAAAACAAAAAAACTATAAAAACTCCAACATAATTTTTAGGGTTTAGAGGTGGTGGCTAGATCGAATTGGAGGGACTGTTGGAGATCCTTTGTGCAGATCAAATTGAAACCGTGGAGGTAGATTTAGAGGTGGAGGATGAGGTGGAAAACGATTAATTGAAAAGAGATCTGTAACACAAGTTGAGAGAGATTTAGTGATTTGGAAACACAATAGAAAGCAAAAAGAAAATAGATAAAACAGACAGAAGATTACATAGACAATATTATGAGCACCTTGACAGTACATGAAGAAAACATTATATGTGTCTAATAATGTGTTGACGCCGAGGAGCAATTAGAACTCACTCTGAAGACACAGCGGCGACATGCAAGGAAGAGAAAATCTCAACAATACACACTTTACCGTGACACCATGAGATGGTCCTCTTTTTGCTAGCAAATTAATTAGAGTTGGACCGTCCAAACAGATTATGTGTTGATGATTGCTTAATAGATCCCTCAGTTTAACAAACTAGAAATAGCAAGCAACTTATTGATTCCAAAAAGCATTCTAGTGTCTCCTTCCAGTCCAGTCCTGTCCCATCATCATCAAGACCAATTAAACACACCTTAAACTGAACAGTGTTCACCATAATTCACATCAAAATTCAATCAAAGATTCAAAGCCCCAAAAACTAGTTTCAGACCCAGCCAAACCATTCATGTAGGCTTTAACTAGATATTCCTTTTATTGGAATATAATCTAAATAATACCTCTGCACACATGAAGCTCAATATCCAAGTCCTGTCAAAATTTATGCAGTGTAACAATGCATAATGTTGTCCAAGAGGGAATCCTCCTACACTCACACAACTAATCCAACGCACAAATCAAACAAATACCTTGACAAACTACACTTTGAAGTTTTAACAAAACTTTCAGTTCACCGTCAATTCAAACGTGCACTAAAAAAGTAATTTAGTATAAAAGTCATGCATCTCGGGTGTTGATACCAAGCTTGACGTTGAATAGATAAAAAAAAATAAAGAAACAAAAATGGAATTTATATTCACAAAAACGGAAACTCCTCCTTAGCATAAGGCGTACCAAGTTTTTTTTTTTTTAAGGATTTAAATATGATAGTTAAGCCTTGTTGTTTTCCAACCTAATGAATTGGTTATTTGAGTTGGGTTCTCCCTTTGGTGCATAAGTCCTATCATACACACCCATACTAAATGCCTTAACATCTTCCACCAGCATGTTTTCCTACTCAGCAAACAAGACCAGCCTAATTGATTTTCATTTTTTACTAAACTTTTAAATAGAAAACATTAATTAATTAAATCTTTTTACAAGTCAGCCAAATGTTCAAGACTAACAAAAGCAACAAAAAAAAAATGAAGAACAAAAAGGTCAAAAACTGAATAGCAAAGTTAGAACTTGAAACACAACTTAAACACAACAAAATGAGACAAACATAATCCTTAACATAGTGTGGTAGCAACCCACTTGCGGTGGTTTGGTGGAGTTGACTTGAAACCTTAGAGTGTGCTCATTCTTAAGGTCTTAGATTCGATTCTCTCCTATGGTAGCACTGGAATTTGGCAAAACCCCTTTTAGCTTCGACCTTGTTTCAATAGCATTCTATCTTGACGTTATTTATCTAATCATTCATTCAAGGTTGATTCTACATTAGAACCTTTACTATGTTAACCAGTTCATTGTATTGTTACTAGAGAGGTTAAAGTTACGTACGAGGATCCAGACATGTTTTCTATCCTCTTCTCTATAAAACTTTCTGGGAAAACTTTATGTTGGTGGACTTGTGGTATGTTATCTTAGACTAAGATCGTTGAACATTGTTTTTTTTCCATGTGAATTAAAGAGTTTAAGTAATTAAGTACTCACTCTCTCCCAAATTATAAGCAAAAAAGACCAACTTTTATTATATTTAATTATGTTGTTTCAAAAAATTATCTTTTCCAAAGGAAAATTGAATATAAAGTGCATTCAATTTGCTCTCTCTTTCATTTTCTTAATAACCAATAAGCAATGAAAATTGTTTTTACATCTTCCTATAAAACTTATTTCAAGGATAACACAAGAAACTATGTTGAAAACTACTATGTTTTAGTTTTCTTAATAAGTTTGATTATTTTTTTTGCTTATAATATGGGACGGAGGGAGTACATTTTATAACCATAAGTTTTTTTTTTTTGGGTAGATAGACGAAATGACAAAGTCATTATAAACTTACACACACAAGTGGAGGTATCGGGGTTCGAACTCCGGTCATGGCATCCGCTTAACAATTTCGGCATTTTACCAGTTGAGTTAGGACTTCTGGATTAACCATAAGCTTATTTGTCGTAGAAAATAAAACATAACTATTTTTAGAAATAATAATGACATTTTTTTTTTGTCAAGTAGTTTAATGGTTAGAATTCACCTTTTTTCAAGGTGAATAAGTAGGATGTTCAGGATTTGAACCCTGACTCTTGTATATAACACTGCATGTCCCTACAAACTGACATAGGCTCATGGGGTACTATCAATTTCATCAACTGATTCTATTTAGGCTATGGTGATTGGCTACTCTCTTGGACTTGGACCAATCCCTTGACTTATATAATGTCTAAGATAAATTTTAGAACCTGTTTCCTCGCCAATTTAATTTTTACAGATTTTGAAAACAAATCTTGCATTTTTAAAAAAAAATAAAAATATCCAAACATTATCCTAAAAATGCATTATTTCAAGCTTGTCTTTCATATCATTTATATTACAATCGTCACTATATGTGTCTCCACTGTTCTTATTATTAGTAACTTAAAATGAACATAAATATTAGTAACTGGTCTTCCAAATCCAATTCTGACTTACTATTTTGAACTTCTGATAGAAAAATCCATTTTAAAAAATGGAAAACGAAAATATTTTCAGAAATAAATGAGGCGTTAATACTCTAACACATCTTAATATTATAAAAGAAACAAAGCACTGCATTTTAGCCCTAGCTTTCCCCTTTGCAAATTCAACCAATTTGTGCTGCAATTTGTCCGGCGGGAAACTACTAGGGTTTCAATTTTCGAAATGATATTACTTTCGTACCCTTCTAATTGTAGCATGTATCGATGTAAATTTCAAATTGGTGAATTGCCAAAAAAGTCATCGTTTCACATTTGTAGCAGAACATCCCTGAATGATGAGTGGTGCATGTGGTTCCTTTTTCTTCTATCATCTTCTTCTATATAAGTGCCTAATGGGAACAAGTAGCTCAAGTCATTTCAAAATTTTCTAACCTTGCATTCATACGATATGGTAAGAGCTTTGTGGAAGAAAGGTAATCTTCGCAAGTCCTAGCTATGGCTCGTCTGGAGAACTACACTATGTATGCTAAGGATAGATCATTTGATGGTTCATTGGTCGCCATGAAAGGTATGATTAAGGGTTAGTATGAAATACAGTGTGTTATTTGTTTATATAGAGTTTTTGGTCACTACAATCATGGTTTGTGGATTGTGATTTGTTGATGGCAGTTCAAGGGAATGCTGGATCTTTTCATATGGAATATGACTGTTGCAGTGTGAGTGATCTATAATGCATACATTATAGTCTCAATCTTTCTTGATTTTGTTTACATTTGGTTTTCAACATGAAGTTCTGTCATTTCATTTTTTAAGTGTTGCATCTGTCATGAGTGTTGCTTGATTTTTTAAGGTCGAATTCATAAACAATCTTAGATAGTAACACGAATGTATGTTTTTGTAGAAGAGAAGACTACCAGCATGCTTTTCTCGTGTTTTTGGCTTAGAAGTTGCTCCCTTTGTTGTGGTACGTGACCAAAATCATAATGAGATTGAGCTTGCAGTTGAAAAGAAGAATGGAAAGGTGTACTTCGCAGATGGGTGGGAGATCTTTCAGAGATTTTACAAGCTATTTGGTGGTACCTGGATCACCATTGTCTATGCAAATCGACATCTCTTCCTTTTGGAGATCAGAAATATGCATGGCGAGGAGTTGATGTATCCTCATTTCAATCCTCCTCAGAAGTTGCTTCTCCAGAATCAGAGAGCTACTGATTACAGAAATTCTTTTGTTCGGCATGGCTATAATGCTCATTTTCTCCCCACCAAGTTCAGCCATTTACTGGTGAAGGAGCTCAGAGATGCTGATCTTACATCAGGGATGCTGGTGAGTTAAAAAAATTTAGTTTGCATGTTAATTGTACTCACTTATGACCAAAGTTTTGATTGAGTTTTGTTCATATTAAACAGAAATTGAATTGGCCTGGTTTCTGCCAAGCTGCATTCCCCCATGAGAGGACTGAGTTGACTGTTGTTGATTACCTTGGTTACACTTGGAAAGCCACCATGGATTTCTGTCATGATGAAGGTCTGTCCTGTGTTTTTTTTTGGAGAGTGGCAAGCTTTGGTGGATGCGCGAAAATTGACAAGGCGAACTCCCATTAAATTAGGTGTTACTGCAGCAGCTAACAACAGGGTTGTGTATCTCTGTCCACCTCCAATGGTTGTGCTGAGAACTAAGTTACCACCGTCTGCAGGTGCAAGGGAGGGTGGAGTAACCTACCGTCTGCTAGAGTATTTCTGGAGGAATTAGTCGGGTTCTTCTTTGATGTCCCTGCCAGCCCTTTCAGACAATCAAAATGTTCTTGTGTTTGAATTTAGGATTTCTATGTACTTCTCGTGCGTACTGTTGATGTTTGTGGTGTAATGTAATTTGTAAAAATAATGCAAATGTGAGATGCATGCTCAATAGCTGTGAGATTGTGTCCACAATCATAGGCTTAATCCTATGGTATCTTAGTTCTATGTGTTTGAATGTATTTTCACGTGATGTTTCTGAATTGTACTCATGACTTTGTGTGTCCATTTTCTTTGTTTGTTATTGACTTTTGTACTAAGCACCTTTAGAAAAAGTTGTTTTTTGTGCTTTCTATATAATTTGACTTTGTTGTGCGAGTAAACTTTTTGATGTGGGTTGAAGTAAACCACACTGTTTGCCATGTGTGCTTCATTGTAAGATTGAATTAGAAAATGTTGGGTTAATTAAAAAGTTATTTTTTGTGCAAGTTTTAAATCTTTGTTTCAGCAGAGTTTTGTGTGTGTGTGAAAGGTTTGAGGTGTCATAGGTTATCTTGCAGCATTTTGGTATTGGTGTAGCAGGATGTGCAATTGAGGAATTCGATAATACTTTTGATTGCAGATTTTTTCTACATATTACATAATTTATGGAGCATAGCGGCTTTGGCATAGGGATTGGACAACTGTTGGTGCAAGGTCAGGCCTATATTTACTTAAATGTTTATTTCTATCTGGAATGCTATTTATCTTCTGAGGCATTTGTTGATTAATTTTCTGCATAATTTTCTTTGCATAATATGTCCATTTAGTGCGTATATTGGCTGATATGATATTGAAAATTGTATTAATTCATGCATATACTTTTTTTTTTTAGAATCGGCAAAAGTTTATTTGCGTCGAGGGTGTGCAAGAAGCACCACCAAGAACTCGCGGCAAGAAAGAAACATATACAAGGCTCTGATATACCAGAAGCCCCAAAACCAAAACACTAGAGACCAATCCCAAATAGAAAAACACTGTACAAAAGAAAAGTAGCAGAACATGCTGTGAACACCAAAAAACCAGCAGCCCAAAAACAGAAAACATTGATGCTGCCATAAAAACTAGAAAAATGGTAGCAGCAGGCATAGCATACCGCAGCCTCAACCTCTGCGCCGCCAAAACACCAAAACTACCGCAAAAGAGACCCTTCTGGGTTCCAACACTAATAAATAGGATATGAGAAGTGACAACTATTTATACTTTGCTGATACATTATGCATATTTGAGCCGTGATTGTTCATTCTAACAAATGCTACTACTAATGTCCTTTGGTTACTCTTAAGTTTTATAGCAAACAAAGAACAAAAAGTAATTAAAAACATCACTCCCTTTCTTCCTTTTCTTGAAACAGATTGTTACTTAGCAATGATGGTCATTTGGTTACTCTTTCTGATTGAAAACAATTGTAGTTTTTTTTTTTTTAAATACAACCA
>Ga0228710_1008193_pt1 | contig 15077 bp, 8 predicted proteins | sample MedpolnodulmetaG_FD_177995 | JGI IMG/M metagenome (GOLD analysis project Ga0228710, IMG submission 177995) | Root nodule microbial communities from Medicago polymorpha collected in Santa Monica, California, United States - pink nodules | ecosystem: Host-associated > Plants > Roots > Nodule...
TTTTTTTTTTTTTTTGTTAGATTTTTTTTTTTTTTTTTTGTTAAAATTAAGGTGGACAAAAATTCGATGTAGTCTTGTAACATGTAACATCCTGTTTTTCGTTATAATTATTTATTATGTGTGTTTGTATGTGCTTGTGTTGATTATTTGTCTATGTGTGTATTTTATTTGGGATTAGTGGATTTTTGACTTAGAAGGGTATTTTAGTCATTTTTAGACTCAAGGGTATTTTGGTCTTTTAATAAGAAAGGGTAAATTAGTCATTTTATTAAGAGGGTTATTTTTTGTGTTTTAAGTGAGAATAATTATTTTTACCAAGTTACTAGTGAGTTGGGGTAATTATTTAGAGACGGTAATTATTCGGTATTTTAACGGTTTATGTGAGTAGTAACTTTGGTAAATTAGTTGGTAAGAATATTGAGCTCATTATGACAATTAGAAACCTAGCCCAATTAGAAAGTGGTATATAAGCATAACTCTTGTGAGAATTAGGTTAAACCTTAATTATTCATTTCACAAAAACATAAGAGGTAGAGAGAGAAAGTGGATCAAGAGGAAGCTAGAGAGAGAGTTTGGGGTTTGAAGAGCTAGTAGCTAAAGTGAAGCCAAAGTTAGGATTCTTGAAGACTAGAGGTAAGGGGGATGGTTTCCTTTCATAGTTAAGCTATAATATCTTATTTTCAATTATGGGTTTAAGTGCTTTTATGTTTATTGTGACTTTTGTGATTTTTGAATGATGAAATTCGTGCTCTTAATTCAAGTGAATTTGTGGGTATGATAAACTTCATGAAATTGTTGTGTTATGTGCTTAAACTTCATAGTTGTTGTTAAGTGATTTTGATGAGTTTTGCTTCTTTTAGTATAAATCATGAATTGGTGAGTGATTGTTGTTGAAACATGTTTAAATTCACTTCATGAATGTTTGTTTATGTTTGTATGTTGATGGAGTTCGAATTGGTGTGGTTGTTTGTGAAGTTTGAATGAAAAATGAGAAAATTGAGGGTTTTGGTGAAAAATGAACATAATGATGATTTTGGTGAAAATTGATGTTATGATTCCATGTTGGTTGTTGTTTTGATTATCTTTTGATGTATCTAAACTAATGTACAAGTTTTGGGAACGAATTTGGGTCAAAGGGGATCAAAAATAAGAATTTTGGGTGAAAATTGGAGCGTTCTCGAGAGGGAACAACCAAGAACAGGGGACCTGTTCTGGTGTAACTCGCTAGACGAGTTGTAGCTCGCTGTGGCGAGTTGCCTAGTACAGAACCCCAAGTTTTGGGTGTTCTGAGCACTCGGGGATCGATTCGGACTATTCCAAACTAATTCTTTTGATGTATTTAACTGTTGTCAAGCTTTCTAAACCTTTGAAAACATCAATTGAATTGGATTGAACTTGATTTTGTGAATTGAAATATTACTTTTTTTAAAAATGTCCAAAAACACAGTTTTTCCATAGATCGTTTTCTCAAGGGGAAAAGGGTGAGGTTAAGGTTGTTTACTGTAAGGTTGATTTTTAAAAATGATTGTGGATGTTTTACTTGAGCTTTAAATTGGTTTTGTTTTGAAAATGGAATTCTTTTGAAAAATGATAAAATGAGACGAACTTAGGTGAATTTTGGAATTTATCGGAATTGGCTCATGATACATATATGTATATGCTACTGCACTCATATGTGAATTGTGGATGTACTTGGTTGAGGCATTTGAACTTGGTTACTTTGATTTTGGTGGAATAAAAAAAATGCTAGTTTTTATAAACATAGACGAACTTTGTCAAATTAATACTTTATGGTCGATTAACTTGTAAGAGGCTTTGAATTCATGTTAGTATGATAGAATGTGAATGAATCAATGATGATTGAGTGTTTAATATGATGAATGTCTTGGGTGGGTTGTTGTCCGTCTTTTATGTAAAATGTCATTGTGAAACTTTAATGTTTCCTTAAGGTGTTAATTGTTGATAATGAACTATGATGATGTTTGATGATGATTCTTTTGGTGATTTTAACTTGATGAATTGATGATGACTTGTTGATTGTATGGATGTAAGCATTTGATAATACAAATGTTGGTGAAAAACATAATTGGTGATGATTATTATGTTAATATAGTTTAGTGAGTTGTGCATTGTCGAGTCCTTACTTGAAGTTCATGCATTCATAGTCATATTGAGGTGATTTGAAGAACATAATTGGTGATGTTTACTACATAGCTTATGCAAAACATAATTGGTGATGTTTATTATGTTGATGGATTCATTAACGGTAAAATTATCTTCGGAATCTTAATGATACCACATGCATCTAGAGAAGAGTATAGAACATTGCATGCATTTGATATTTTGTGAAATTGTGTCATACTTGACTATGTGATTTGGTGATTATGTGCATTGGTGAAACTTGGTGAATTATGTGAAATGTGATTGGTGAATTATACGAATTTTGTGATTTATGTGATCAGTAAATATTGTGAATTGTGCAGAAATGTGCACATGATAATGTTTGTTATTCTTGGTGATGCTTATACACTTGTGAATCTATTTGGTGATAATTATGTTGGTAATAGTAATGATGTGAGAAGTATATATATATGATTGGGTGATTCCTTTGATAATGATGATTTCTTTGCCTACACTTTGAAATGATGAATTGTATTTGTTGAGTTGATTAGGCAGAAGTTGATGTGATTTATATGGTTGATGTGAATTAGATAAATTGTATGGGAAAGTATGTGTTTTATGTAAAATGGGTAAAATATGTATGCTTATACTTCCTAAATGATAAGTTGGTATAGTTTGATAATTAAGTTGAAAAGGGAATAAGGTAAGAAATTCTTATATTGATTGATGTTGTTAAGTGATGTACTTTGTTGATGATTTGATTAAAGAATGAATATGTTTGATGTGCTATGATAGAAGTATGATAACATGGTTAGTATCGAATTGAAGATAATATTCATGTGGAGTTAGTATTCTAGGAATGTTGAGTATGTATTTGTGTTATGCATGAAATCCTTGAATGCTTATGTTTGATTATACTTTGATTATGAAGTGTGAAATAACCTCAGTGGTCGTTTGATTGACCGTTTGCCTTATTCTTATAAATGGGTAGACGGTGTGCAAGAGTAGTTTGCTTTAGCTTGGTGAGTTGCTGGAGGTTAGCTTTGGAGCTAACTCGTTTTGCTTTTGGAGTCATAGAGTCGGGCTCTGATTTAGGGGTGTCTATCTGTTTATTTACATTTATGACTTGTTGAGATAACTTTATCACTCAGTGTGTTAAGATGGGATTTTATATTTGGTAACGTAGTATGATTATGTGACATGGCTACTTTGGAGGTTTTATTTAGATGTTGATGAGATGTGATGATATTATTATTCCGCTGCGATGTTTTGAAAAATTATTTATGCATGTTTGGACTTATAGAAGAAGTGGCATCTAAATCCTTGTATGATTTGTATTATTTGCGTAATTTATAACTTTAAAGGTTTAGGGTGTTACACAACACGTCCTCACTCAAACGTAATAGAATGGATTTTACTTGATAAAAAAATAAACGACAACAATAAGGAAAGGGATAAGGACGTAGTTTAAATAGTGGTCAAGTTTGGATTAATCATCAGATTACTGGTTCAACCTCAATGTAGTTTAAAGATAATGATATTTTTAATATTATATATATATATATATATATATATATATTATTTCCTAACACTCACAAATAGACTCAGACTTTCTAATTCACGAAGATAATTGCATTATTTAAGCTTATGCCAGATATTTGGTGTGTATAGTTGTGTTGTGTTGTGATTTATTTTTTCTTCTGTAGAACCACACATAGTGACATAACAAATATTAAATATATGTGTTGAAAGGTAATATTTGAATTTGCTATTGTTGTATCAATACATGTTATATTTATGAAGTTTTCATTGCAGTTAATGATGACTACTCTCTATAAAAAAAATTATGGGACACATAAAGTAGATTCTTCTTTATAAACATTATCTTCTTCGAACATATAAATCAATAATTGAACTTCTAATCATTTGCTTAAAAACTTAGATAACTTATTATTTGAAACAATCTATTGTTGGTAAAACTTAAAGAGTTTGAATACAACAAAAAAAACGTCAGATTTTAATGTGTGCAAGTCATTTAAGTAATGCAACTCAAGACTTAAATTTTTGAATGCAAGAGGAATGCTATAAACAAAAGCTTAGACACTCTAATCAACACACACTCGTACAATTAAACCATACCATTGCTCCTTGCTTCATCTTAGGTATTCTTTTATGATCATAAAACTAAATAAATAGTGTTTGAACACACATATAAAGACATTATCCTCAAAATATTCAATCTTTTTTTTTTTTATCAATTTTCATTATTATTAAAAAATATTTATTTATGTGTGTGCGCACAAACACTATTTACTTGATCTTGCGACCATATTAGAATACCTCTTCTCACCTACCGGCTATCTAATTAGATTTTTTTTAATTATTTTTTTTCTATTTTATAAGTAGAACGAATCAGGTGTTGGAAAATGGAAATATTCTCGCCATTATATACTTCCGATTGATTTTCAAATTTTATTCTTATACGAGCAAAAATCTAATATTGTACTAGTCTACGACTGCTGCATACTTGCATGTAAGAATTACAAGTAATGGGTGGTGGTTGTTATGTATAGTTGGATAATTTTTGTCTGTATGCATTAGACTTCAGGTGATGTGATAACATTTTTTTTGCAAAAATAAATAATATAATTTATCGTTAACAACAATAGTCACGACACAAGAAATTTTCTGGACAACCATAACACAAGATACAAACCAGTATTACTGGCTCAAAACATGTCATTCTAAAAGATACATATAGTGATGCATTTGTTTAAAACTCCTCACTCAAGGGACCAAGACACAATACATCCTATGTGTATCTTTATCCTTATTATCTAATCGCTCTCAACATTCAAAACCTAATTTGCAAACCCTAACCCTAGAAAATGGGCGACAATGTTGCCTTTATGACTGTCATTAGTGTTCCAACCACCTATCACACATTACAACATAAATTTCAGTTTCAACACTGCATTAAGTATATTTTTCCTAATAAATTAGTTTGTAATTAATGACATGGGAAAAATGTTTATTTTCCATAAACATCCAACTATTGAATGACTTTACAACTTCCCTAGATACAAACTCATAATAATAAAGTACGTATTATTGAATAGAGGGTGTTACGAAATTTCTGCTGAAGTCATTCTCCTTCATTGCACCTGTTGTTCGACCAAACTTGGAAGAGACACCAAAAGTATATGAAATCAAAGAGAAGACGATCAAAGCATTGCATAGTATAACTAGTATGTTTGACACATCTTATGACACTTGGTTTTCTTCATATTCGTTGTTGTTTTGTTTGTAACCAGTGCCACGATTTAGACATTAAGGATCAATGTTATTAAAAAGTGCAATTATTTTCTCTTGAATTAATTTGATACATAATTTGATTATTTACATGTGAGTTAGAATCATGTAGGTTGGTTGTTATCAATTTTTGGCATGTATTTAAAATATTTTGTTATTAGTCAAGTTAATATGCTCACAATAATAGCTTATGCCAAAATGGAGTTTGATATATTTTGTGTATTTGTTAAATATTAAATCTGATATATATATATAGATATCACTATCTGTTGCTTTGTTTGAAACCAACACCGTAATTTAGACATTATGGATGGATGTTATTATCAATTAATTCTCTTCTCTTAAATTGATTTGGTGCTTTTCAAATTTAACTAAACTGAATATTGATGCACACATCATCTGTTTTCATTTCTTCCTTTGTTGAATGGTAGAAAATCACATGAAATTAATTATGGCATTGTTGTTTGTCGAGAACCTATATGTAAAAGATATACAAGCAATAGTCTTTTCTTTTCTTTTTGGTGTATTTGTGGATGACTCTAATTCCATACTGAATTATTTTTTCATGATATACATCTTAACTAAAGTATTATGTGATTTTAATATTGCAATTTTGATCCTATTTTAGTTTTGGTTGGTTTAAAAAATTTCTAATGCAATGATATTATGTAAGTGATACGATTTTAGCATAAAGATGTAGAATATATTTTTGTTAGAACTACATTGAAGATTTTATCATATATTTGTTTCTCTAAGCTACATAAGATCATTATTATGTTAATTAATCATTCATAAGGCTTTTACTTAATATATAATGTTACTTTCAATAAAGGTTGATTGGTTTTCAACTTTAATGGATGACCCTTAGAGTCTTGAAATTATACGGCTAAAGTGGCGCACATTCACGATTGAGTTCAATCCGAAAGAAACAATGAACGCATGGTAAACTACATATTGTTGACTATTGTTTTATTACTATGTATGTTGTTGTGTTTTACCATAATAAAATATATTAGATAATAACAATAACCTAAGTTTTTCATTTGACAGCCTACTCTTATTCTCCTCACACTTCAAATGGTTAATAGACCAGATGATGTTCACATACCAGAATTTTTGAACACAATTAATTCATCTGGTCTTCCGAACCACAAATTAAAATTGGAAGTTAGAGTTCCTATGATGCTATTGAGGAATCTTTACATAGCAAGCAACATACATGTGTGACGGAACTCAGTTTATATACCTAGATTATCATTGAGGAAAAGGTTTATATATCTAGATTATCATTGACAATTTCTGATCTAAAATTCTGTTTTAATTTCAACGTGGGCATTTTCTTATATATGTTTGTTTTGCAATTACTATTAACAAAAGTCAAAGGCAATCACTTATGCAAGTTGGCATATATCTTTCACAATATGTCTTCTCGCATTGTTAGCTATATGTTGCAATCTCAAGAGTTACCTCGAGAAATGGTATTAAAATTCTGCTTACTGATGAAAATGGTGATTGCATCAACACTACTATAAATTTAGTCTATAAAGAGATTTTCCAAAGTGTGTAAACACTCGACGTCATAATATTATTCTTGAAACAAAGCTCTGCATTGTTGCCCTAGAAATCCCTTTGCAAACTCCTACATTTTGTACTGCTACCCTTGAGGCGGAAAAACCCTAGGTTGTTCATATTAGTGCGTAGATTACCCTTTTAACCTTCTTGTGGAAAGCTGTCAAGTACCAGATTTCTAAGTGAGTGGCATTGGGTGTGCAGACCAAATCTTTTATCAATTTTTCAAGCAAGTGACATTGGTATACAATCTCAAAGTACAATCCCACACACCAAACCTCATTTTTTCTTACTTGTCTTCCTTCTCTCATTCTTTCACCCTCCCTCTCTCTGACTTTTCTCTCTCCTCTCAAACCCTCCACTGCAAACCACCATCCTCCCATCACCACCATATCCATCCTCCTCCTCTCATTCATTCACTATCTCTTTCTCTCTCCTTTCAAACCCTCCACCACCCACCACCACTGTAACCCACCACCTCTTTTGTTTTTCTCTCTGCATTCTCATATCTAAACCTAAATTGCATTTTCACTCTTTTTATTTGAATTTTTGAAACCCTAAATCAGAGTTTTTTTTTTTATTCTTGGATTTTAACACAATCGACTCTTTTATGAACTTTAATTTAAGATTCTATACTCATGTTTTGTTTCAATGTAAGAAAAATTGATGTTGAATATTTTTTTTGGTCCTGGTAGTTTTTTCATATGGATTACAGTTTTGCTAGAGGGTACAACAAGGATTTTTGTGGTGGTTGAGGTGTTACAGAGGGATTCTTAAACCAAACAAGGTATGTATAGTTACAATAAAATTTTGAGGTTTATGATTTGTGAATTTTGTTCACACTTCTAGTTTTATTTTTGGTTATATCATAATTTATAACAAATATTGAATAAGTTTTATTTTCTCAAGTTCAAACCTCAAGTTATTCAAACATTTTATTTGATAAATCTTATACAAGCATTTTCTTTAAATGAATAAGGTGCCGAAAGGGTCAAATACAAGTTTCAAATGGAACTGACATATGTTATATAAGAGAAACTTTCATTCAGTTTGAGCAGTATCAAGTTTGAGGTTAGTATTTAGATGATCAAACTTATTCTTTATATGAAACGTGCATTTAAATAAAGGACTAAATTGTTGTTTGATTTAAATGCAATGCATTTTTATTTTTGAGACATGTGATCCAATTTTGGTTGCACTTTTCGACGATGTTGTTATTTTGCTTCGTTCTACTATGTTCATCTATTTTGCATGAATTTATGTTTTGTGGGCTATTGTCACCTTTGCTCAGCTGTTAATAATTGCTTATTATATCATTTTATTTTTTATTCATAAATTGTAAAGTTCTTAACCAGTTTTATATTAGAAGCAGTTTTGAAATAATTAATAAGTTTTAATTAAATTGGCAATGGTAATCTAATTTTTCTTTCCTACTATCAAGTGATAATGTTTGATTGAGTTGTCAATGCTTATAAAAAAACTGACTTATTTTTCTTAGTCCAGCCAAACAATTTAGATTTAGAAATTCATAAGTTTTTTTAAACTTATGTTTTTATGATTATCAAGTGATATGTTAATTCAATTTCGCACAAATCTTTATCACTTAAACCTTCCTTGATATTATTTTTTTGCCTAAACATGTATTTATAAGTTATTCTAAGTTGTCGTTGAGTATATAATAGATTCATCTTTAAGTTATGAGTTCCGAGTTGCATTACTTTTACTACCTTGCATTGTTTAAGGTTTATTCATCTGTGATTTCTGCACAAGTCATGAGTATCATTCTATCATGAAGCATATTTAAATAGATGTCCACTGTATTTGTTTAACTTCAACATTTTCTGACAATACATATATCACACTGTATTTGTTTGAGGTCCCTTCTGTTCTAACGATTATTTAGACAACATCATACAATACATTAGTTTCCATCTCTTTTTTTTATTATTCATTTGTGTTATTATGCTAATTATGTTCATGTAATAATATCTTCCAAGATAACTCATATATTCGAGTACACCAGACTGTGCGAATCCTACAGATCAAGGAAGTGTTCAAATGATACTGATTGATGAAAAGACATGATGTAAGCCGTTTAGCAATTTTAGTTGTTGGATGCACTTCTAATATGGATTGAGTACTACTCTACTTTAGCACTTCTTCCATTCATTTATACCAAAATCGTTTGGGCCGTTTTTTCAAGTCATTGTTCAATAGAACATGTATGAAACTTTATTCTTATAGTTTGATTGCTGACATATGGTAGCTTACGTTTATTCTACCATTTTGATTGCAAGATCATAACTTAGATTGATTTTCCTTATTTTATTTTCCGTATATGATTGATTTTTCTTATTTGATAACAATGTAATATGTCTGATAAATTATGGGTTTCTAGTGTTCTCAATGGTCTTATTTCCACCCTTTGATTTATTCTTCTCATATGGTTTTGATTATTTGGCTACTTCACTCAAATATGGTTTACGGGAGGCAGCTCTCTTTATATTATTTTAAAAATTTTGTTGTCATTTGCAGTGCTATGTGTGGATGGTAATTACTCATTTTTTGTAGTTGATACTAAGCTACTTGAATATGGCTCTTGCTAAATTGTGGTTCATGACCAAATCAACAAATGGAAGATGGTTAAGGGAGGATCTTGATAAAAATGTAAGTATTATAAAGCCTTCTAATTATCTGTTGTGATGAAATTCATATATTTTTTTATTGATTTAGTTTTAATATCATTTGTGTATTCTTTAAATTTAAATTTATATACTGAAGAAAAATAAATTGTGAAGGATGTAATAAGTTTGAAGTTTCTCTATTTGGTATTACTTTTATTGCTGAATCCTATGCTTTTCTTGCAGAATCTGATTGTGTAGGATGTAAGATTCCAGGAATGGATCAGGTGGTGGCGAAAAGTGAGCGGTTACCATGAAAAATAATCAATCTGTTGGGTAGAAAAATGGATGATTCAGATTTAGGATCTCCATATAATCATGTTTGTAAAATAAAATAAAATAATCTGCTATGCTATTTTTAATATGTTGTGTCATACTAATGAGCTCTTCAAAATGAATACTTGATATTGCATTTCTTCTGTTTAATTTTTACAATGTATGTCATTTATTTTTTATGTTGCGATGCTATTATTTTACTTAATATTAATAGCACAGTGGGATACTATTTGCACAATATGCAAAACCTCATTGAACTCTTTTTTACTTGATGTTCGTTGATTACTCTAAGAGATAACAAACTGAACAAAATTACTTAATATTCTGCATATCAACTATTAAGGAGATGTTAACAGTAGCTCAATATAATCCTATCAAATCTTATCATATGTGTCGCTTCTCTTGAGTTGACATTAAAGAGATTTTGTTATCAATATTATGCTCAACTACATTCTTTTATATTTTTAATAGACCCGTGCAATAGCACGAGTCAAACGTCTAGTTGTATTAATGTAAGTATGTAACACTATTATTGTGTTTGTTGGTCTTTAATTATTAGTTGTATAAGAGATAGTTTGTGTTTGACTTAAAACAATGTCAACAATATGTTTGACTTACACGCATATAAGAGAATTAATATACGTATCATAAGACATTGTGAAGACTTAAGTCAAAACACATATTACCATTTACGTGCACATAATCCACTACATTAATACCATTAATATATGTTATCAACATTAATACATATGTGAAGACTCTATAACTCTTTATGATAAGATGATTAATATGTATTACAAGACATTGTGTCGACTCAAAAACATAACCATTTACATGCACAAAATCTACCACATCAGAAAGTAAAAATAAAAATTTAGCATCCAATATTGTAGTTGTAACGTCTCGCCAAAACAACATCATGCATCTCTCTAGATTTCATTTAAGCCTCCCATTTCCAACAACTTACCTTGAATGCATGAATAATAAGCATCTTGGATGATTAATTTTGATGTTATCTCAGAAAAACCATAATAAGCAAGCTCATACTATTTTCATTTTTAAAAGCCTTTCACTAATCATAGTTCCTATACTATACCTCACCAACATTGTTCATGCATACATACAACTAATTTACTTGTGTTTCAAAAACTAGAATGTCACCCAACTATATTGCAGGCATTCAACTTAGAAGCAACACGTAAAATGCAAAATATCTACTTCTTTTCAATGAAATACTTTTTTTAACTTGAGAATGAATGTTTTTTGTTGTTTCAGATTGAAGCTAACATGAATTTGTATTTAGAGTTTATAATATAATAAAATTTTCATCATAAAAGTTTCATGTTTGGGACAACAAATTTGGTCTTGTTGTGATTTTTGACAAGTAACATATTATTTTCTGTTGACAAATGATAATTTTTTTTAATGTTACTTGAATGATAATGAAGTTCTTTGAGAAATTCTAGATGTAGTAAATCAATTGAATTATCAAATCAGATAATGAAAGTTATATAAAACTTAGTATGTCTACTACTCCTTCCGTTCCTTTTTAAGTGTCGTTTTAGGGTAAATTTTTTGTTCCTATTTAACCGTCGTTTTGATATTTTAAGTGTACAATTTGTCAATTATAATCTTGTCAATTACTCGTATCTTTTTCTTTGTTTGATTACTCTTATCTTTTTTAATAAAATTAATTAATGCTATATATTTGGAAAACTAAAGTTTATTTTTTTTAAACAAAGATTATTTTAAAAAAAACAAAATTTGCTTCTTGTTATCTTTAGAGTTAAACAAAATTTTGTTACATATAATAATGATTTTATGAAGAGTTAAAATTCTATAAATAAGACGAATAATTGTTAAAAATTTCAAGTGCAAAAGAACAATTTGAGAGAAAAACAAATAAAAACTCTATGAATGTTCAAAAGGAAGAAAGAGTGGAAGATTCATTGGAGCTGCTGATGGAAGGTGAAGAGGGAGAAGTAGTTGAAGACTCGTTTGACAAGATATTTAATTAAAGAGATGTGCACAATATTTAGAAAATTGATAATTGGTTGTTACGATATAAAATGTGCGAGAAAAAAAAACATTGTTGGAGAAAAAGATAGTACGTAACAAATGTTTGTTACGATCTTAAAAAAAAAAAAGTTTGTTTTGAGAAAACATAACATATTAAATTTATTGGAAAGATAAAGTATGTGCCAAAAAACAAAGATATATTGGTGGATTAAATTGAGGGTATAATAGGAAGAAAATGTGCAAAAATACACTTTGCTATTTTCGTGGAAATTTTCTAAAACGACAGGGAGTATTGTTTTACTTAGCTTTGTTGCGTTTGGTTCGGCTGCCCCAGAATATTGTTTTTGTTAATAATATATAAGATAAGATGTATTTGATACACGATTATTTGTAGTGTCAGCATAGTTGAGATTTTAAAACATGTATTATGAGGACCGTCATGATTTATGCACGTCTCATTCACCATTTATCGAATAAATGAATTATCTACTCCCTCTGGTTTCAAATATAAGAAAAGATTCTTTTTTTAGGTTTATTGAATAATTAATGTATCTATTTTACAATATAGATCAGATACATTAACTACTCAATGAATCTAAAAAAAGAATCTTTTCTTATATTTGAGACCGAAGGGAGTATTATATAAGGGGCCCCTTTTCTCAAACTAGACCGAGTGCCTATAAAATCTTAGGAACGAGTTTGCCAATGGTGTAATATAAATTTTCTTTTAGTGTAATATAAAATATATCATAGGAATATTAACATAATTTTATACAAGTCAGAGACAACATACACAATCATTTCATGGGACGATATCCATTCATTAGTAATGCACGTAGTATTTCTTTGTTTTTATAAAATAGGAGTAAACATTCATTAGTATTTTGAGATTTACTAATATTTTCTGAAAATATGCTGTAAAAAAGAAAAGCATAATATTTAGTTTAATGATTTTTCCCTTTTGACTTACAACAACTACACCTACCTTCTTTTAATAACTTTGTAACAACTACCTCTGACTACACTCTTCCCTCAATATTAGGGTATCTAATCAAAAATCTATTTGCAAAGACTCTCTAACAACTCAATAGTTCAACATAACTACTTCTCACTCAAACTTCCTCTTTTGTTTGTATATTTGTTTGTTAACAAATTTTGCACTTGGTAAGTAGTTAGGTTTGATCAAATAATGATATTATATGTTTAGTATTAGCTTAAGTCAGATGCTTCAAATTCTTGGTTTATGATCTATCATAATCAACAAATTTTTTTGCATAAATGATAATTTGTGTCCTTAAGATTCAACAATGAACAGTCTTAAAGATAACTCCAAGAAGCTCATATAAAGATTGAAGATCTTTTAGAGAAACTCACTTCTATTTTTCTAATAATAATCATTAGAATGCTTTAATGATCCACGACTTCCGAGGATCCTTCAAAAACATCTACTCGCTCTGTCTCTAAATAATAGTCGTTTAAGGTTTATGCGTGATTATTAAGAAAATGATTAATTGTGTTGATTTTGATGGTAAAATTAATATCATTTACTAAAACACCCTTATTAATTGTAGTTAGTGGAGTAGTTAAGTTGGATGAAATTCAATAAATAGAGGTATAATAATGGAAAAAAATAATAAATGTTGCATTGGTGTTCCAAAGTGACAATTATTTTGAGATTTTTTTTTTGGTAAAGAGACAATTATTGTGAGACAGAGGGAGTAAGTTGGAAATAGAATGACCATCAAAGTGCAGATATTGATGTCTTAGTTGCTTGATGCGCTAATAATTTTGATTTCAGCTTTATGCCAAAAATCATGTTAAAGAAAATTTCAGGATAAATCAACCTCATTCACTTCGAAAGAATCTTGTACGCTTCAGTGATATAGTATTAGCTAGTAAACAACTTCTAAGTTAAAATGAATGACCTATGTCGAAGACCAATAATAGTCCTTGCATTAAATCTCATGTTGAACTTGTCAAACCCATGCTTATCAGTGGTATGCCTTAGTTTGTGAATAACTTCTAAGTTGAGTTGAGTATTAGTTTCTAAGTTAGGAAAACAAAAGGTCGAGATGTACATGTAAAAGAAAAATGAAAGGGCTTATGTAAAAGTTGAAGTCCAGATTCCAAATTCAACTTATACATTTCGATAGTAAACAATGTAACAAAAGGAAATACTCATAGTAAACTAATTAAAAGTCAATGTAATAAAAGGAAAAACTCATAGTAAGTTAAGCAGGGGGTTAGTAAGAAAAACTCAATGTAAAAAATTCAAGATCATTTCATTTTTAAATTTCAACATTTTATAAGTACTGGTTGTTTATCCAATCTAACAAACAAAGCACAATAATGCACTTTCAATCACGTTAAAAACTTTCATTGCAAGATAACATACTCTTATATAAATGCAGCCCGACAATCCACTTAGGAATTTGCAAGAATAACTTGAAATAATCGGGATAATCAGACAAATGTGAAACCCGGTCTCGATCCAAATGGTAAACACTCCATACTCCATGTCACCATACACAATTCCCATTGGTCTAACCCAAATCTAAAATAGAAACGAAAATTGATTTTGTTCGTGGTTCTTGAGTTTTTAAGATATTAGTAGCAAAAGTTTCTTTGGAAGCTCATAACAATTTGTTGCCATAGAAATATTCTTCGACTATTTGGTTTGTGGCAGTCACTAATTACAGAGCTAGTGGTTATTAGCACCAGAGCTAGAAGTATCTTCCTCATACATGTTTTTCTCAGATCTTTCGGTTTAACACAGTTAAGTGCTAATTACAGAGCCTAAGCTCTGATACCAACTGAAGGTGAGAAAAACCACAAGAAAGGGGGGTTGAATTGTGTTTTCAAAAACTTCTTCCTTACGTTCTGAAGAACTGTTCCCAGGTTCAGAGTCTGAAATAGTTCAGAGTCTGAGTGAGTTCAGAGTCTTAGTGCAGCGGATAAATGTAAGAGAACAGAGAAAGAAAGAACACAAGCAATTATACAGGTTCCTTCCACAAACCGGAAGTAGTCATGTCCCCCTTGCACTTCCAAGGAGAGTTCCACTAAAATGTAATGTCAAATTACAAGTTGCTCAATCACACA
>Ga0228710_1008197_pt1 | contig 15072 bp, 14 predicted proteins | sample MedpolnodulmetaG_FD_177995 | JGI IMG/M metagenome (GOLD analysis project Ga0228710, IMG submission 177995) | Root nodule microbial communities from Medicago polymorpha collected in Santa Monica, California, United States - pink nodules | ecosystem: Host-associated > Plants > Roots > Nodule...
TATTTTTTTGTTTGTGGGGGGGGGGGGGGGGGGATTGAGTGTCATTCACCAACCATTTAAAAAAGCCTATGTTCTGCTCCTGCAAGAGCTTTGTAGGTTGAAGTGTGGACAACACAGATATCCACCTCATCTCGTATTGAAATTTAATGTATATTTAATTCTAGACTACATGGTATTAGGGGTTTTGGTACCATGTTATGAGCCAATTCACAAGCTGAAGTTGTTTGGTGACTGGTGAGTAACATGATTAGTTTTTGTTGAAAAATCTGCCTAAATTGTGGCAACCCCCACAATCAGTTATTTAGCCACTTAGTCTGCCTTCATTGCCCTGGTACAACACCTTTAGTGTGTTGGGTTGAGGGGTGGTTTTAGTTGCACACCGCCTTCCAAAATAGTGGAATCAAAGAAAGCACTCTAAAATGTATGTCTCTTCATGGATTTGAAATTCAAATTAGTAAGGTGTCTTCTTTCTTTCACGATTGAATGGGTATATTCATGAATTAATACGGCTTTCATTTGAGTCAATTCATGAAAGAATTGAGCTATCTGTTAAAAGTTATTTCTCTTAACCATGTGGTTCTCTATAAATAGAAAAAAAAAATTCATTTGTTTCTTATCCAAAATTTTGCCAAAACCAAAACTATAAATCATCCTCTATTTTCTCTTTTCTCATAGTTCCTATTCCACTTGATAGGATAAAGGAAAATATATTCCTTAACCAACTTTCAAGACTCATGAGGGGTTCTGTATGTTACTCGTGAATTGTGATGCCTTTTGAACTATCCATTGCATCCTTCTCTTTCTAGTCTATCATGAATGAGACGCTCAAACCATTTCTATGGAAATTTATGTTGGTGTTTTTCTGACGACATACTGATTTTCAGAAAAAATCAACAATACTCACTTGGTCCATTTGAGATTCATTCTTTAACTATTACTGGTTCAAGTTATATTGAAGCTAAAAAAAAGAACTCTATTATTTCTAAACCACACCTCTTTTTGTCCGACTAGAGTTATAATTCTTTGTATTTATTTATGTCGACAGGGCTCCTATTGGGCAAGGATATGGTTTGACCGAAACATTTGCTGGGGCTGCCTTCTCTGAGGCGGATGACTACAGTGTGGGGCGTGTTGGTCCACCTCTGCCTTGTTGCTACATCAAGGTATGTTACATATCGTATTAACTAAAAATCAGTGCATCGAACTTCCAACTTATACTTATTTATAGATGTTGCATTGAATTATTGTAATAGTCATTAATTATTATAGTTTTCATGCTGGTGAGTAGTAAAACTAATTGGACTTTAAAGATCAGTGAGAAGTTAGTAACATCTCAGAAATATTATCTCTTAGGCTGTTATAGAACTTGCAGTTGGTGCTATTTTATGAGCCTCAAATAGGGGGGAATTTGATTTTTTTATTAATTTGGTTCATTGTTGTATAGCTTGTTTCTTGGGAAGAAGGAGGGTATCTATCATCGGACAAACCAATGCCACGAGGAGAGGTTGTAGTTGGCGGTTTCAGTGTGACAGCGGGTTATTTTAAGAATCAAGATAAAACTGATGAAGTGTTCAAGGTAATTTTCACACTTAAAGTTATGTGCATGTCATTTTTCCCTTTTAATTTTCTTTAGTTGCATGTAAATTTGCTTTTGCTGATTAATAAGTAGCACATGTGATTTTTCAACTTGGTACAGGTTGATGAGAAAGGTGTGCGCTGGTTTTATACTGGTGACATTGGGCGATTCCATCCTGATGGGTGCCTCGAAATCATCGATAGGAAGAAGGATATTGTCAAACTTCAACATGGAGAATATATCTCTCTTGGAAAGGTGACTCAAACTATACCTTGTCATTCTAGAATCATGATGCAGTACTGACACGAGATTCACAGTAAAATTTTCAGGGTCTAACATTAGCCTTCCATTTTAATGTAATGGCAGGTTGAGGCAGCACTCGCATCATGTGATTATGTGGATAGTATAATGGTGCATGCAGACCCCTTTCACAGTTACTGTGTTGCTCTAGTTGTTGCTTCACATCAGTCCCTGGAAAAGTGGGCCCAAGAAACTGGTATCGAATACAAAGATTTTCCTGATCTCTGTAACAAACCTGAAGCTGTCACTGAGGTCCTGCAGTCCATTTCCAAGGTTAGCTAATATGTGGATGGCTACTTGTTTGCTGGCTATCCCGGATTAAATTGATAGATTTTTCATTAATGATTTATCAATTTGAAGATGAAGTAAACCACACTCTTAAATTAAGATGCCAAAAATGTTTAGTTTCTATTCATTTATTAGACTGCTTAAATATTTAAGTAAACAAATAAGAACACTGAAAATAAACTATGTAAAGTTTGTTTAAGATTATGTTGGGTTCAACAAAACATAGAGGCACCATCATTACACAACCTCCATCCAACATCTTAAGCTTTTAGTAGAATTGGTCCTTGAAATGTTACTTGAGCTGCAATGACCTAATGGTCAAGAGAGTGATCATTACTGCATCCATACTTCTGAAATCATGTTCATTTTTAGTTTAAGGAAGATTGGACCCATATTCTATCCACACTCAATTTGAAGGGCTCTTGCATTATAGGGATGTTGTACACATGATTCGAGTTGGGTGGATGAAATAGAGGAATTCTTTAGATATAGCATATTATTGCAGAGTACATATCAAACTCAGATAAATTCTACTATAATACCAGCCAAAATCTGTGATGTTAAATGGTGTCTAGAAAAATGTCAACAAGAACAAAAATATGTGCTGTGGATAAGAATGCTGATGCGGACTAATGAACAGTCATAAAAGAATATGAGATTAGATGTGAGTGTAGAAAAAATGACAGGAACTCATCTTGGTCATTAGCTCACGTTGTGAGAAGACCTGTAGAGACTACTAAAAAATGGTGGATCAAATGCAAGATGGTCATGTTTAAAGGGATAGAGGGAGATCCGAGATTTTTTTAAGGGAAATCATTAAATACCATTACTCCTGCATGTGGAAATGTTTGAGAAGTTTGAATTTTTATAGAGCTGAAAGGTGTTCACTGATCTATATAATCAACTCCAGTTATTGAGATAAGGTTTGGTTGTTGTTATTGTTCCATACATTGTGCATATTGATTGGTTATAGCCTTCTAGGTCATATATACTGTCATTTTTTAGAATGACTTGGAACACACAAAACAACAACAACCAAGCCTTATCCCACTAAGTGGGGTTGGCTACATGGATAAAATTACGCCATAATGTTCTATCATCATAAACCATTTTTGGATCCAACTCATTAATCTGTAGATCTTTCTTAATAGTTTTTCTAGGTTTTCCTCAGCCTCTAGTGAAGGAACGCACAAAAACAAAAAAGAAAGAACAAGACCATGCTATAATAGAAATAACCGTCAACCAGTTGGCCACATTCAATATATGTAGCTTTTTACCCGCTTGTCTTCGATTCCTCTGTAATTTTTTTCAAATTCAATTATTGAATGCAAAGAAAAATAGAAACTAAAAACTTTGACATGATCCATTATATATGTAGAGTTATTGATCGATGAAACATTCAGGTTGAGGAAATATGTATTCGGTGTTTGTGATCTTCTGATTGAGCTGTCAAAGATGTGACAATGGTTTATTTCCAAATAAAGTGGTTCTTGTAGTAAAAACTTTGTAGAAATGATTTTTTTAGATTCACCAAATGATAAAACGAGCTTTATCTATTATGTTCCTAAGGTAAACTACATTGTAAGATTAATAACCCTTATATGGTAGATGGCTTATTTTACTTTGTTAATTTCAGGCTGCAAAAGCTGCAAAGCTGCAAAAAACTGAAGTTCCTGCAAAGATTAAGCTGTTGGCGGATCCATGGACACCTGAATCTGGATTAGTTACTGCTGCTCTCAAGTTAAAGAGAGAACAGCTGAAAGCCAAATTCAATGATGATCTTCAGAAGTTGTATGCATGAAGTATCTAACCTCATGTCAATGCACTATCTATTGCAGGTGTATGTTATGTTTGATTTTTAATTTATCTTCTCAATATGTTTGATTCACTTCACTTTTAATGTAAAACACACGGCATAACAAAAACATAGTCAGCATAATGGCTGCTGTTGAGACTTGAGATTGCTTTGTAAATGATCTGCTGATAGTAATATAGTCATCCTACATGACTGGCATAGATAATAATACGTGAATTGTTATTTACCATGAAATACATATGTTATGATTTTTATAAAGACAATTCCTTTTCTTTTTATAAAGAAAGAAATCAGTGTATGTAACCCTGTCTCTTAGGAATGACATGCATACGACCTTATTAAGATTCAGTCTGTTACAATTTTAAAAGAAAGCAGTAAAATCCGAACATTTTTAAAGAAGTTTTAAAATAATGTTAGTAAATGTTTTTGGTCGTGTTTTACATATTCATACAACAACTAAAAGTTATACACCTAAAAAAAAGTTATACAAAAGCTTGACATTGTTCGTTGAAATTTTTGGTTTATATATAGATGAAGGTCATCATTCAAATTGTCATGTATCACAAATATTTTTCTAGTATATTTTCATTATTTCTATAATTTAAATAAGAAAACCTCAAGGTGCATAAAAGATGTGCATGAGTAAAAAGTAGAGTATATAAAAAGACAACGTTCCAAAATGGGAGATTAGTCACTTTAGTCCCTGAATAGAAAAGGAGTCGTCACTTTAGTCTCTGAATGCAGATAAATTGCAAAATAGTCTCTGAATGTAGACTCTATTAGTCAATTTAGTCACTGAATGCGGACTTCGTTAGTCAATTTAGTCCCCGAATGTAGACTCCATTAGTCACTTTAGTCTCCGAAATTGACCAACAGAGTCTATTCAGGAACTGTTTTGCAATTTCTCTGCATTTAGGATTAAAGTGACTACTCCATTCTCATTCAGGGACTAAAGTGACTAATTCCCCTTCCAAAATACTACAACTTCCAGAGGCTGCTGGTTTTTTTGTACCGCTCGTTATGGTGAGTAGCCTTTTTAATAAAATTTTGATGATTAAAAAAAGAAAAGGAAGTTTGGCATCTATTGAACATTTAGAAACAAATTAATAGGTGTCTAGTGAAAAATGCATTGGTCATGAAATGCTTGTGAGTTGTGAGAGAAATAAGGTGTTAGCAAACATGCACATAAAAAAATTAAATATGTATTATCTAAGTATATTAACTTTATGGGTCCACTTCAAGTTTGATAGAAAAATGACCGTACATACATTTGAAATTTCATTAAGATAATAATTTAAGTTTTTGAACTAATACATATGTTCCACTCTTATGTTTCAAACCAACCAAATCTCCCAAGTCCTATGTCCTCAAATATTTGGTGAAAAGTCAATGCAGCTACAAGGGGTCTTATAGTCTTAGAAATCTTCAAAGCACCAAAGAGATTCATATTATGACCGAGTAAACCACAACCCTAATTCGAATACAAGAGTCGTCCTTGAAATTTTGAGATCTATGTTTGAAATATGAACTCGATGCCATGTTTTATGTTATAAGTCACATACACACGTACGTGTACAAACACAGATTTTCGCTACACGCACGCTGCTCACCTTGCCCCTCCACAGAACGACTAAGATAGTGATTCATAAAATAGTCAGTGGCATATGCATCAACCATCATGGTGACAACCGTTGTAGACATAGTCACAATGCCAGTAAAAAGAAAATCATCCCATATGGAAGAACATGAATGAAAACTGTGGCAGGATCACACATTCTGCAAATGCTCTAAGACAATCAAAAGAAATTTCTTTCCTGGCTTATTGAGCTGCAACAATATTATTAGAGGAACAAAGAACCAACCGCCAAGTACTAGATTAATGAGGTGACCCACTTTTAAATACGTTATGAATTTACCAGGACTGTAATGGTTACAAACTGAGCAATGCATGTGCCTGTAACAACGCCAATTTGAATTAGGCAATACAATTTGGTAAATATCAAACTTCGGAAACTAGATGAAAACATGCCATCTTAGCTTAAGTGTGAGCTGGTTCGTTAGTTGTTTCTAAATAAAACTAACCACAAAGTTTTCGGTTTGCGCCAAAATCTTTTTTTTTTGAAAGAAAACCCGAGTGTTATCTTTGTTGAATGTAAAAAATTATTTAAACTTGTTTACTTATTTTAATAGGTTGTTATGCTTTAAGTTTTTTTTTTTAATGTACACCTTTAAAATATTGCTCAGCAAGCTTTGCATAAAAGAAAATATATCGCCGAGCAAGCAATTTATCTAGATTAAGGTTAAGATGAATTTTTAACAAGCATTTACGAATTACGAGAAAGTTATATTGAGAGAATATTACGTCTTATGTGTCTTAGAAGTTTATTTATTTTTTCACAAATTTCTACTATAAATTTACAAGGATTTCAGAACCATACTTAATAAAAATGTAGACTTTGAACTTCTCTCCAAGGAATTATTACATACAGCAAAAGAAGAAGACAAGTTTCTCTGCAAAGATTATGCCTAAATGGATGTCAATATTGTTATGGACAAGTGAAAATGTGGTGACATACTATAATTATGCTGTGGACTTTGTAGAATGAAACTTCATTCTCAACCAAACCAAACAGCCAGTTTCAAATTCTTATTGCATTAAAAATGTGTATTCTTATTCATTGGCCGTGTCAGATGGATTCACTCTGACTCAGCAGGACTTTGTGCAATGGCAGAGGTTGACAGTGAGGGCCGTAGGAGAATGTATAAAGCAGGTCCCAGCAAAGGTATCAATGATACTGGTAGAAGCCAAGAACCTTTGTCAAACCTGCATATTGGACTAGCATTACATATCTTTTATATAGTACAAGCTTTTATAATAAGAGATGATAGGGACTAGGTCTAGGATCTCTAAGTAAAAATTGAAATAAAACTCAAATGCTAATGAGCATACCACTTCCTAGCAGTCATATCATTGTAAACCCAAAATGGTGCCAATGTTGAGAGTAAAGTAAAATCAATGGACATAACATGGATCTGCAAACACGAAAACCAGATTTTAGCAAGTTGCAAATTTGGCCTAATGTAACTCTTGATTGAATTATTGAAGACCAGCGTAACAATATTACAGAAGTATAAGCATTGCTAAAGCTTAAAATAATGAATACAAGGACGAGTCAGGCCAACAATATGAAAAGCTGAGTTTGAACTTACAAATTTGCTTTCCCTGCAGTACTGGAAAAATTCTTTCCACACATCTTCCCCGGCTAAACCAGCGTAAATTATGATGCCTATCCCCGAAGCAAGTAATATCTGATTCACAGATGAGGTAAGCATCATATTCATACAGAAAAGAGAAAAAAACAAATATGACGAGTTAAAAATATTCAGGTTTTCTTGAAAAGTAATAATGTGACTACAACAGGAGGTTATTATTAGGCATTAACATGAACAAAATCACCAATCATGGATACTAATATTTAAATCACAATGATCTGTCTGCAACATATTTACAATGTTAGGTTGGGATGAGCAACTTACCGTTGCAGTGACTTTCGATTCCAAAAAATTTAATGGCCATGTTTTAAGCTGTGTTTCTTCAACAGGAGGCGGTGGAGGTTTCCAGAGCACAAAATAAGGAAGAAGCGCATATATGCCACCGAAAAATGAAGCAGACAGGAAGGGCCATACAGGAACACTGCTTTTTGAGCTGTGGAATAGTAAAAACACCAATGCAAAAACTAAATCGTCAATTTTCTTTAAACAACAACATTGTTTACATAGCAGGGTCGGATATTTTGTCCGATTCCCACAAAGCTCAAAGTAGGCAAGTGTTATTAATTCTGAAATGCCAGGGTATAAGTTAAAACTCTACAGAATGTAAGAGGTGTTAAGAATTATAATATTATTCTGAGTGGAAACTCTACTGAACTCACCCTAAAACAAGGGTTGAATGTTACATCTTGGATTTCTAAGTTCAAATTTTGATGGTTTACCAATATGTTCGAAACGAAAGTTGTCATCACACATGGCTTAAGGAAATATATTATAGCTACGTTTGGAATTGCTTATGAACAACTCATCTACTGACATAATCAGTTGACAAAGTGTTTGAGAAAGCTTATGAAAACAACTTATGATATGTCTATAAGCTGTTATCAGCTAATTTTCATAAGCTTTTTAGGATAACTTATGAAAACTGCTCAACACTTGTACGAAAACAATTTTACAATATTACCTCTTTGACTATAAAACTAACTTGTGTACTGTTAAGAATGAACAAGAATTCTGTTACAAACAAAGGTGCTTAATGTACAAGTTGCAGTGATAGTAAATTGAGAGCAAGATGAATGAATATTTTGGGAATGAATTATCTGTTTTATTCATCTTGCCTTCAATCTTATTTACGAGTGTATTTATAGGTATGATACTCTCTCCGTTCCTAAATACGTTTCGCAATTAAACACTTTACATATGCCAATACACAACTTTGATCATTGACATCTTTAATTATATATAATAAAAAATTGTAAAAATTTGATATTCTGAAAATATTCATCGAGACAAATCTAACAACATGTTGCATGCTAACATTTGTATATACATATCAGTTAAAAAAATATGGTTAAAGTAAGTTATATGAATAGTCCACATTGTAAAACTGCGGATGTATTTAGAAATTGAGCAAGTCAGTTAGAAGCTGTAACCAACTCTAAGTAGCTACTACAAATATAACTATCTCTACTAATTCACAGAAAAAGTTGTATTGGAGAGAAAAATGCATATGAAAGGGGAAATACCTTCTTCCAGTGGGAAGTAAAAGCATGCTATAGACCAAAGGCCACAGACCCATTATATACCATTCAGAAACAAGAACTTGATTCATTCTGAAACCATCGTCTCCTTTCAAATTCAATAGCTTTTTCAAGAAATACATGTCCCTCGACTACAGAAAACATAAAGTAAGCAAGTGTATTGCATTGAAAGAAGATAGTATAGTATAGTATATATTACCGGAGTCTGGTTTGGGGAGAGAAAAGAAACATAGTAGATAAGTGCAGCCCATAAGAGAAAGAGTAAAATTGAGGTTGTCCAATCTCTTTTACCCTCCTCCTTCTCCTCAACAATGCTACTACGTTTGTTGGAATCATTGCAAATAACGATAGTGCTCTTTCTTGGAAATGGAAATGGAAATGGAAATGATGTAGTAGCAGCAACAGATACTAGAGGTGTGAATGAGCTTAATCTGCAACAACATCCCGAGGCCACTACTGTGTGAATTGAAGGTTGAATTGATTTTTTGTATTTCAGTGTGGGGAAGTTACAAGATACAAGATTGGGTTTAGCTACAACTAGCATCATAATCAAACTTCAACTTCAAACCGCACACAAGGGGGTTACGGGTGATGCAATGCAATGCAATGCAATTGTATAGCATATTAGTATCTATCCATCCGTTAAAAAAATAGGTAAATGTGCTAATAATACTGTCATATTAATTGTTCTACTCTAAGAATTATTTTAATTATTATTTAGCAATTAAAAATTGGGAAATGTTAACTTGTGTCCTTAGGGCACAAGATAAAGATGAATTAAATAATAAATATTGCATTAAAAAGATAAGTTTTTAAGATTTTAAGGTTTAAAATGCACAATTTTCAAGGTTAAGTTTCTACATTTAGTTTCTTATCTTATCTTGTGCCCTTAAAAATTAATACAAATTTAAAATTGTAAATAAAAAATAGTAAAAACTTATCTTTTCAATGGATTATCTTTATCATTCATTTAGTAAGTATCTGATGAATAGGTAAAGTTAGGATTGGGACCACGTGGTGTTCTCACAACTTCTCAAAGTAGTAGCAGAACAACAAAATCTAGCTTAGCTATAGTATGGGTTTGATTTCAGCATCAGATAAGGTGTAAGGTGTTTTTACTTAGTAACATGACAACCATGGTTGAAGCTTCAGGAATGATGATGATGTTCACCAACACCACTACTCTTATTCCTGCTTTTAACCCAACAATACACAAAACAACACATCTTGGTCTCTCACGTAGAAACCATGCTCATTTTACACTCTCTGCAACCTCATCATTGATGGAAACTATTCCTTGGGGATGTGAGAATGATTCAATTGTAAATTCATCTTCTCTTGAGAAATGGTTGTCTCAGTCAGGTCTTCCTTCTCAGAAGATGTCCATTGATAAAGTTGATGTTGGTGAGAGAGGACTTGTTGCTTTGAACAATATTAGGAAAGGAGAGAAGCTTCTCTTTGTTCCTCCTGAACTTGTCATCACTCCTGATTCTGTAAACCTTCCTTTTCTTCTTCTTTTTTATGAAAATATCTTATACATAATTGCTTAAGTAAGATGTTATGGTACCTTGGTTTGTCTGGTTCGATTGACTTGTTTGATTTTATCTATTGGCATAAACACTTTCTAGACTATCAGATAATTTATGGAAACAGCTTATGGTATGTCCATAAGCATAGTGCATAGATAGATTATGAAAACAACTTTTAGTTTATATGAAAACAATTTGACTTTGTTATATCTTTTGTGTATAAATAGCTTATACATGCTTATGCTATAAGCACTTAATTAAGTTGTTTATCCAAACAAGGCCTTGCAGACTCTTATGTGAGCATCACTATGACTTTAGTTTATTTATTCAATCCAAGAAGCTTAGTTAAGAAATTAGCATAATACCTGCAAATTATATATGTATTATGCTGTCGGTGTCAACACTCGACAGCATTGTTTTATTCAATCCGTACTAAAATTTGATACTTAATGATGAACCTTCTAAACTTGATTTGGATTTTTTGTGTTCTGGTGTTGATGATTTTGTTTGGGGTATTTTGGTTATCAGGAATGGAGCTGCCCGGAAGCTGGTGAAGTATTGAAAAAGAATTCAGTGCCTGATTGGCCATTGCTTGCAACTTACCTTATAAGTGAAGCTAGTCTCATGAAATCTTCAAGATGGTTCAGTTATATATCGGCTTTACCTCGTCAACCATATTCACTTCTTTACTGGTACTTGAATTAGATTGCTCTGATCATGAATTCTTTTGTGTGTTTGTATTTGGAAGAATTAGAGAAGTGAATATTCATGAGCAAGGAATTAAAGTTAGGGGTTGAAATGCTTTGTTACTTTGCTAAGGAGAATGTGAGATAAATCAAATTGAGACTATTTTACAATAATGTCACTAGGGTTTTAAATAAGGGTTGAGGTAACAGTTGTGGCTGTGTCGCGCTCCTTGATATTGTGAACAATGCTGTCAGATGTGGCCTCAGTCGTGGCTTCAACAACAGCAAAAACCGTTCTGTCACGGCCAGATCGCGGTCACATACTTTTATTTAAAACCGTGAATGTCACTAATATAAGCCTATCCTCAAATGGTACAAAAGTGAACACAAAATTAAAACATCTCGTGTGTTTGCTCATGATTAATTACAAGTCTTTTATACTAGAATTTCAATAAAAAATCTAATGGTGGCTTATACTTGCTATTTTCTTTTTGTTATTTTTCATTTCCCTCGTCTATATCCATACAAGAGAGGTGTTTTTCTTTTTGTGCTCTGATTTCTCAATTTCATTTCCTCTAATTTCTTCCGTCTTAATTTCAGTGTCAAGCAAAAATAATAGTCACATGCAGAGCTATAAAAAGATTTCTGTCATTTCAGGTCACAAGCAGAGCTAGATCGCTACTTGGAAGCTTCACAGATTAGGGAGAGAGCAATTGAAAGGACTAATAATGTTATTGGAACGTATGAACCGATCATTTCTACCTAATGTTTCTTCAGAGATTTTTTAGGCAGTTCATTTATCTTTTTTAGTATAATGCCTTAATCTACCGTGCTTTATTGATTGAATAATCCCATGTTTTCCAATAACTAGCATACTTCCCATTTGTTCTCCAGATACAATGATATGAGGGTTAGAATATTTTCCAAATACCCTGATTTCTTCCCTGAAGAGGTAATTACATCACATTGAACAGGACTAGAATGTAGTTTCAGAAAGTTCAAAGTGAATCTGAATCTGTTATTTGTATGGCTTTCAGGTGTTCAACATCGAGTCCTTCAAATGGTCATTCGGCATTCTTTTCTCGCGCATGGTGAGTCAATCTGTTAGATAAAATGAAACAAAATTATATTCTGTTATTTTTCAATCATTTCATTCAACTAGACTTAGTTTTGCTGTTTCATATTTGAGAGAAATGGCTGATTGTCAACATATAATTCATGATATTGGCACTATGTAGGTTCGGTTACCCTCTATGGATGGAAAGAATGCATTGGTTCCTTGGGCAGATATGATGAATCATAGTTGTGAGGTAGGGTTCCAAATAAAATCCCTAGCAAGTTTTCCTCAACAAGTTGAACTCTAAAATATTTTTTGTCATATGATTAGGTGGAGACTTTTTTGGATTACGATAAATCGTCAAAGGGAATTGTCTTTCCGACGGATCGTCCCTATCAACCAGGTGAGCAGGTAATCATAAACTCATAGATGGAATTTGTTAAATTAGATTAACATAGGATAAACCATTTAAGTACCTTGGTAAATGAAATGCAAATTCGTTGCGCCTTGCCAAAGTGCTTACGACTCTAAAGTTAGCAATATTACCACGAACTCCAATTGATTTCTTGTATCGAATTACACAGGTGTTTATTTCATATGGAAAAAAATCAAACGGGGAGCTTCTGTTATCATATGGATTTGTTCCAAAGGAGGGCACGAATCCAAATGATTCAGTTGAGTTGTCATTGTCACTAAAAAAATCCGATGAGTCCTATAAGGAGAAGTTGGAATTGTTGAAGAAATATGGATTATCAGGGTGAGTGCCTGAGTTTTCATAGTTATTATACATCATTGAACTTGTTACTAACTTGTATGTTCTATTTCTGTCAGATCTCAGTGTTTTCCTATAAGGGTTACTGGTTGGCCATTGGAGTTAATGGCTTATGCTTATTTAGCTGTTAGTCCTTCAAGCATGAGAGGAAAATTTGAAGAGGTATGTCAATTACTGTCTTTATGAATTCTTTATTCGATTGTGTCGTATAACAATGTGTGATTCTTTGGACAGATGGCTGCCGCCGCATCAAATAAAACTACCTCGAAGAAGGACTTGAGATATCCTGAAATAGAGGAGCAAGCATTGCAATTTATACTAGATAGTTGTGAATCAAGTATATCAAAATACAACAAGTTCTTACAGGTAAGGAAACACTTTATAATGATTTAAAAAACAATTTGCAAATCTCTAGGTAGCAAGTTAATCCTGGTTGTTTGTTTCCATTTGATCGATTCACAGGTAAGTGGATCGCTAGATTTGGATGTGACTTCTCCGAAACAACTCAACCGAAGACTCTTTTTAAAGCAGCTAGCCGTGGACTTGTGTAATAGTGAGCGCAGGATATTGTTTCGTGCTCAATATGTAAGATTATAAAACCACGTTATCTAATTTCTACATACAATCATATGTCATTAATTTCTACTTACAAAGGTTGCGTGTCACTGAAGCTAACTCATTTTGAATATTAACTGCAGATATTGCGAAGAAGACTGAGGGATATGAGGACTGGTGAATTAAAAGGCTTGAAAATCTTTAATGGGTTCTGGAATTTTTTCCAATGAGGCCATTCATTATTTTCTACCCTTGGTTGTTTTGGAAACATCTAGCTCACACTTTGACAAAATCATGAACTTGTTCAAGTTCATCACTTCATGTAATTGGTTTTTGATTCTGATGGAAATATGTTAGCATGACCAAACCCGAAAAACAAAATTATGTTTTAAGTTCAAAGGGAGTATGTTTAGGAAACTAATTAAGTTACTATAATTTGGTGATAATTCACGTCTGAATTGAAGATAGAACAAGACATTATATTCAGGATGAAAGTTCATCAATTTTTTATTCAGAACGTATTAGAAAGCATCACAAGCATATGTAGTAGTCATAAATTACTACAACAATAGCAGTAAAAACAAGACAAAATCCCATTATTTCATCTTAACACTTTGAAGATAAATAAAAGACAAGTCTAGTTTGCCAAATCAAATATCATGGTTAAATTAAATAATGAACCATTCGGATTCTTGTGAAAACACTTGTTAAGACCATCTTGGATTGCAGAGAAGCCTTCAGCAACTTGATACCCAATTACAAAAAGTACAAAAACGAACATGTAAATCTAAAAGGACAAATCAGAATTTTTACACATGACCAAAGTCTGTCTACACATTGAATAATAATATATGCTAACCTCATCCATCCCCATCTCAACCACCGTTTCTTGCAGGGTACCGATCTCTCTCACATTGAACTTGTTGAGCAGTGTGACGCTAGATATGGTTGACATGGGCTGAATGACCAAACCATCCATCACCATGAAAGTTATGAAATCTTTCACAAACCCACTCTTGATATTGGAAACATTCTTTTCAGCAACCTTCCTATTTCCGACATGAGCTACTTCACTGTTCATATAAGTCCCAGTATGGCTAGGGCATCGAGTTGTGTTATCATAAGTCACCTGAAAATTGCATTTATATGGACACATGTATAACTTATTTCCTTCGTCGTCATTGGCATCGATCTGAGTAAGGAAGCCAGAGATTTCAGTTGAAGAGCTTTGAGCTCTAGGGTTTAAGAGAACATCCTTAGTTTGGTCGTGTAGCATGTAATTCTGATTGAGGTTTTCAACACTCTGATACAGATTTCCTAACCTACCAACCATACCATTTGCACTTAGCAGCTTCACAACCGTACCAATTGGCAAGCATAGCAAGTTGAAAAGAAAGTCTACGATAACTTTTGAAGCTTCAGCAAAGAGAACTTTCTAATTCTTTGTGTCAATGAGAAGCTTCATGGGAAGAAGAAGCCATGTTATCGAAAGGAAGGTTACATATGAAGCAATACGAGAGGCTATTTGCACAATTAATTAAACGGAGGAATTCTGTAAAAAGTAACTTCCTATTATTACAATGAGCTTCGAATGTGGAAAGCCAGCAGGCCCCTGCAATGAATTTCGTATAGGTTACAACTTACAAACATATACTAGTAACAATTCCGTTTATAATTCGGAT
>Ga0228710_1008198_pt1 | contig 15071 bp, 8 predicted proteins | sample MedpolnodulmetaG_FD_177995 | JGI IMG/M metagenome (GOLD analysis project Ga0228710, IMG submission 177995) | Root nodule microbial communities from Medicago polymorpha collected in Santa Monica, California, United States - pink nodules | ecosystem: Host-associated > Plants > Roots > Nodule...
ATGGCTTATTATGGGATATCATCAAATTTGATCTTATATTTAATAACGAAGCTTCATCAAGGTACTGTGACTTCTTCTACCAATGTCACCAATTGGGTTGGTACCATTTGGATCACACCAATATTAGGTGCTTATGTTGCTGATGCCTACCTTGGCCGTTATTGGACCTTTGTTACTGCTTCCTTTATCTATCTATTGGTATGTCTTAAAGTAAAATTTTCAATCAATATTTTTATTCCCCGTAAACTTTTCCTTCAGCATTTTTAGTTCCTAAACAAATTTTCTGTCAACATTTTTGTCCCTAAAATGCTAAAGAAAAATGTCACATGGACTATAAAGTATGATTTTATTTTGTAAGGACTAAAAACAAAATTCTGAATATTTATAGGAATCATTTCCTTTGTTAAGTCTTTTAAATATAACCCTATTTTATTGTTGGACCAATAATTCAAATGTGACCTCAAATTGGCAGGGCATGTCTATGCTTACATTATCAGTTTCTCTTCCAAGCCTAAAACCACCTGAGTGTCATGAAATGGATGTGACAAAATGCAAGGAAGCTTCCACATTACAGCTAGTTGTGTTCTATGGTGCACTCTACACTCTAGCAGTAGGAACAGGTGGAACAAAACCTAACATTTCCACTATTGGTGCTGATCAATTTGACGAGTTTGACACAAAAGAGAAGAAACATAAACTCTCATTCTTTAATTGGTGGATGTTCAGCATCTTCATTGGAACCCTTTTTGCAAATTCTGTTTTAGTTTACATACAAGATAATGTGGGTTGGACTCTTGGATATGCACTTCCAACTCTTGGACTTGCAATATCAATCATAATATTTTTGGCAGGCACACCATTCTATAGACATAAATTACCTACAGGAAGTCCCTTTACTAAAATGGCTAAGGTCATAGTGGCTGCTATGAAGAAATGGAATGTGCCTATTCCTAGTGACCCTAAAGAACTATATGAACTTGATTTGGAAGAGTATGCAAAGAAAGGAAATGTTAGAATTGATTCCACTCCCACATTGAGGTATAAGTTCCATCATAGTTTATCAGCTACCCTCATGTTTGATTTAAATGATTTTTTTTTTCTTTCACAAATACATATACGCATATGTTATTAACCAAGTGATTGGACTACATTGACTATTAAGTTTAAATTAAGGACAAATCATTCAGGAAATGTCGAGTTTAAATTTTGATTATAACAGTCCTTAACCAGACTTTACTTGGCTACAAAGCAAATTCTAGTTTACTAGAGTCCTCTTTCCCTAGGAATTGGAGGTCTAATAAAAGAAAAGGCATATGTGATTCGGTATGTCTTGTGCTGTATGCAACATGGCAAATAAATATCACTTATTTTTTAATTGTGACTTTTCTTGTCGAGTTTGGTATGTTATTTGTAACTAGATAGATGTTGTGTTGGTAAGTGGTAATGCCTCAAATATTCCTAAACTTATACTAACATTGTTATCATTTGAATTTTGATCTTAAAAAAAATGTATGCAGATTCCTCAACAAGGCATGTGTCAAGACTAGTTCAAGTACTAGTGCAGGTGGGTTATGCCCAGTTACACATGTAGAGGAGACCAAACAAATGATAAGAATGATCCCAATCATGGCTACTACATTAATTCCTAGTACAATGATTGCTCAAATAAATACACTATTTGTGAAGCAAGGAACAACACTTGATAGAGGCATTGGGAGTTTCAAAATTCCACCAGCAAGTTTAGGTACATTTGTGACAATATCAATGCTTATAAGTGTTGTGCTCTATGATCGTTTCTTTGTCAAGATTATGCAAAGATGGACTAAAAACCCTAGAGGAATTACTCTCCTTCAACGGATGGGCATAGGTATCATAATTCATATAGTGATTATGGTAGTTGCAACTTTCACTGAAAGATATAGGCTTAGTGTAGCCAAAGAACATGGAGTAGTTGAAAATGGAGGATTAGTTCCATTGAGCATATTCATTTTACTCCCTCAATTTTTACTTATGGGAACAGCTGATGCATTTTTAGAGGTTGCTAAAATTGAGTTCTTCTATGATCAAGCTCCAGAAAGCATGAAGAGCTTGGGCACTTCTTATTCAATGACTAGCTTAGGCATTGGAAATTTTATTAGTACTTTTCTTCTATCAACAGTTTCACACATCACTGAGGAACATGGTCACAAAGGGTGGATTTTGAATAACCTCAATGCTTCTCATCTTGATTACTACTATGCATTTTTGGCAATATTAAACATCTTGAACTTTATCTTCTTTTGTATTGTTACAAAGTATTATGTATATAGAGCTGAAATTTCAGATTCCATAAAAGTGCTTGCAGAAGAATTGAAGGAGAAGACAAGTGTTGTGTCATACCAAGTGATTCCAAGAGATTAGTTTATTGGTTTTTCGGTAGTATTGTAACATTAAATCAAGTGTATAACATCCAAATGTATTTTTCAGAACAAAACTCAGACATGGAGAAAGAAGAAGATGAACTGAATGGGCTAAACTGAATTATAATTCATTGTAACAAAAAATTTACAAGTGACAAGCTTATATACACTTGATCAGTGTCAACCCATCATAACTGTTGTAACTAACTAAATGAAAATGAAATTACAAGTGAAATGCAACTAACTAAAATGTGACTTGAGTTTCAAGTTAAGTAACTTGTGCTTCATGCTTTGTCTTATCTTCGTCTTCTCTATTTATTGCTAATACCCCCTTGCAAGCTGGAGGTTGGTAGATGTCTAGCATCCCAAGCTTGACAATGCGATCATGAAACTATTTTGGTCATGTTGCTTTGGTAAAAACATCAGCTGTTTGATTTTGTGAAGTAATAAGAAGAAAATGCATAACTCTTGCTTGAATCTTTTCACGAACTAAATGACAATCAATGTCAAGATGTTTGGTCCGTTCATGAGATACAAGGTTAGTAGAGATGTGTAGTGCTCTTTGGTAATCACAATAGAGCACATGAAAACGAGAATGAGCTTGTTTCAGGTCATGGAGCCAAAAACACATCCATTGCAATTCCTTGGTAGAAGAAGCTAAAGCTCTATACTTTAACTCAATATATGAGCATGAACTAGTTTGTTGCTTCTTGATTTCCATGTTACTAAGAATTTTCCAATAAAAAAACAATAACCAGAGATGGATATATACATTTCAACGCACCACCCAATCAATATCACTAAAACACCGTAATTGTAATTCAGATGATCAGGGAAAGAATAAACCTCTTTGATGACATGGTGTCATAAGGTGTTTTTCAGTTAGTTTTTGTGTTTTAGTTTAGTTTTTACCATTTTTAGAAAGTTGGAAACGACAAAAAACAAGGAGACCAGAAAAACCAAAACCGGGCCATGATTTTGAGGAAATTTTTAGCTTTTCAATTCGACAAAAACCGGGCCACGATTCTAAAAACCGAGGCATGCTTTTTACGTTACATAAACTAGTTCTATAAAACCCAGGTGTGTTTCTGAGTTAAGGTTTCAAAATTTTGAGGAGAAAAATGCGTTTTTGAAGCGGAAGAACTGGAGAACCGGTGGAAGACCAACAAAACTCATAGTTAATCTTCCAATCTATGCAATGAATCCTTCTTTTGAAATTAGTTGTTTATGCTTTAGCTATATAGCCATGTAATTTGTATGAACTCTCTTGAATACCATTGGAAATTTAGTTTTATTCCGATTTGCTTGAATGTAATGTCTTGTATATGTTTATGATTGACTACTAGCCTAGCTTCTTGAATGTATGAATTGATTATAGACTTTGAATGACTACTAGCCAGACCTAGGTAATCTGATTAACTTAACCGGTTAAGCTAGAGATAGATAATTGTTTAGTTATGATTTAGAGATTAAGGGGTTATTAAAACCTCAAACGGTTTCAAATTTAGTTAAGATATTAAGGGATTGTGACTTTATGAGAGAGTTCTAAGTCAAGAGATTGATTAGAACTACTTTGTTAATCTACTGTTAGACTAAATAAATAAAAAAAACAAAAAAATAAATAAAAACTAAATAAATAATTAAAAAGCAAACACTATAAAGCAACTATTAAACTAAAATAGTAAGAATAAAATGCAATAGAAATAAACTAGAAAAATAAAAACAAACCAAATAAATAAACTAAAATAATAAAAGTGCATAAAAATAAACTAAAAGACCTAGGTAATGTTGCACATAGGTATATGTGCTTAAAAAGAAAAAAAATGACAATAGAAATACATAAATGAAAAAAGGAAAACCATAAAAATAATAAAATAACAAAAAATTGGGGGGGTGCAGTAGTAGAACAGGAAATTAGTACTGAAAAAACAGAAAAGAAAATGCAGTTGCGCCTTGGAAGATTTCGAAAATGGGCCTAGAGGATAAATCTGGATCGTTTGATCGAGATCTAAGGTCCAGAGAGATGAGGGTGTATCGTATCACAGCGAACATGCACGCATAGGATCGACAAGGGTATAAATACACAAACTCACCCGAAAAAATCCATTCTTTCAAAACCCCTCTCTCTAAGATCAAATCTAGAGAGAGAGAGGCTCTCATCTCTCTCCCTTTCTTTGGACGGAAAAACTTCCGGCACAGTGGCCAGTCGGCCTCCGGCGGCGGAGCCACCGTGTCGGAGACGGAAATTCTGTTTTTTTTTATTTAAAATTTTTAGAAAACAAAAACCCTCTTTTCCTCCTCTCTTCAATTTTTAAAATGGAATTTCAAAAAAAAAACAAAGACCCACCACTCTAGATCTACAAAAAACAAACCAAAACCTTTATGTTTTTTTGGATTTGTAACATGCTTTGATGTTATTTGCGTGGCGGCCTAAAATTCGGTTTGTGTTTGGTTTCTTGTTGAGGTTCGAGTTCGTTGTTTTTGGTGTTGAGGGTTGTGGCCGAATTCATGTTGTTGGCTTGTTCTTGGTTTGGGTTAGTTTGTGATTTGGTGATGGTTGTTTGTGTGAAAATGTGTTATTTTATTACTGATTTGTATTTGTGGTGATTGATTTGAAATTGTTGTTGCTGGAAAAGTTGTTATGTGTTCATGAGGGTTTGGATTATTTTGTATTTGTTGTTGTATCAGATTCTGGAAAATGTGTAATTTAGGGTTTATGCAAAAACTGCCTTGAGAAATGTGCCTCTCAATGATTGTGATTCAGGCTGTTACTTATAGTGAGAAATTCGGGTTGTGATGGAAATTGGTTGGACAAGAATACCCTTGGGCTAGGATCCTAGGACTTGGATAGATTTTGGACTCTTGGACAATTGGATAAAAAGAAATTGGACTAAAAAAGCAAATTAAAATCAAATAATAATAATAATAAAAAACAAGTAAAAAAAGAATAAATATAAATAAAAAAAATTAAAATTCGAAATATTAAAATAAATAAAAATAAAAACAATAATAAAAATAAAATAATAAAAACTTAAAAAATTGTCACTTTCGGAACCAAAATGAGGTATTTTAAAATTCCTCTCTGCTGAAATTTCGTCTAAAATGACGAAAAAAATTCCGGTTTAAAATACGGATAAAAAGAGAAATAAATGGGTCAAAACTGGGGTATTTATAAAGCTATATTTTATTTTTGAAAGGATAAAGCTATAGGTTATTGATTCTTTCAAACACATTATTTTAACTCAAAATCTTTGAAAGTAAAACTTGATCACTTTTATTTTTGATGTTATAGTTTGAGTAAATAGGCAATTACCGCCCCTGAAATTGCAAGTTTCGTCAATTACCCCCTTGACATTAATAAAATTCAATTACCCCCCTGAAATTGCACAACGTTAATCTATTTACCCCCTCCGTCAAATTCTTTTGTTAGTCAACATGACGTTTTGCAAATACCCCCTGAAGTTGTGCACTTATGTGCAAAATGCCCCCCGAACTTGAAAATTTATATATTTTTTTCTTATCCTTGAGTCAAAAGATATTACAGACAAACAATTAATAGTTAACTTTAATATTTAAGTTATTTAAGACGCATTCTCTGAATTATCATAGAAGGGGGAACCATTGTTATATATAAATATGTAACTTTCTTCCTTAATTAGTACTTACAGATTGAGGTTTAAATGTCAAAGATGTAACCAAAAACATGATGATGGATGTTGCAATAACCTCCACCCAGAAGGCAGAGTTACACTCTCGAGTGGCTGAGTCATCATAATCTCTGATTTTATGCCCAAGACAAGACTACCAATATATGTTGCCATCAAAGAACCAAATGTTTGCGCTATTATGTAAATTGGAACTTGTTTAAAAAAAATAGAATGGTATGTTTAACTTCATTTATAACCACCTTAAATGTTTTCATTTGATTGATAGTGATTTACTACGGCGTAAAACTTTTCACAACACACAAATTAAACTCAATAATTTAATGAAGGCTTAATTGCATGTTTGATCCTTTATGTTTATTTTAGGTTTCAAGTTGGTCCCTTATGTTTTAAAAGTTTCATGTTGGTCCCTTACGTTTTAACTGTTTCATGTTGGTCCAAAATGTTACTCACATTGAAATAAGTTAGTCCTTTCCACAACATGAAATTGAGTTTAATAAAACAAAAAAAATTAAAAAAATGTTTTAAAACTGATATTCGAAATAAGTTAAATTACATCACCTATATTGTCAACTTGAATCTTTAAGCGGTCAAGTGATGAAGGGATTAACTTATTCCAATGTGAGTAACGTTTTGAACCAACTTGAAACTTTTAAAACATAAGGGACCAACTTGAAACTTTTAAAACATAAGGGATCAACTTGAAACCTAAAATAAACAGAAGGGATCAAACATACAATTAATCTTTTAATCAATTACATCATCACAATTTTAACAAAGACTATGTTGTTGGTTTATATAACTTGATGTCGTGTGCTTGCAATGATTCCACATACACAAAATATCAATCTAAAAGTACCCATCACCTCCGCCGTTACCTACATACATAGCTAAATAACTTCAATTTTGAATTCATCAAACATTATAATGTTTTTCCAAGACAAAAATAGAAATTTTCAAGTTCGGGGTAATTTTGCACATAAGTGCAAAACTTTAGGGGGGTATTTGCAAAACGTATGTTGACTAACAGAAGAATTTGATGGAGGGGGTAAAATGATTAACATTGTGCAATTTTGGGGGGGGTAATTGAAGTTTTGTTAATGTCAGAGGGTAATTGACAAAACTTACAATTTCAGGAGGGTAATTGCCTATTTACTCGTTATAGTTTCCTGAAACTGAATGATGACATGGGAATGAAAAATGTTTGTTTTATATCATATCCAGATAAAATTTAGCAAATATTGTTACTATTGTAATTGAATTATTCATAGTTTAATTGAATTTAAATAATTTTATTTTTATTAAAGATTTATAAAATATTATAAAAAATACAAATTGTAATTATAATTTTATAAGTGAAAGGTATAATTGTAAGAGTGAAAAATTCAGCTCAAAATCCTCTATCCTGTTTATATATATTTTTAGACAAATGAAAATAAGTATAAATTAATATTTAGGGATTTAAAATTAATTTAATGATAACATTAAATTAACTCCCTAAAAAACATTAAATTAATAACTTTAAATTTTAAAATACTTAAACATTAAATTATATAAACTTTATTATGAATTAAAAATATTTTTTAATGTCATTTTACATTTATCAGTTAGTTGAACTGTATTTCAAATAATTTATCAGTCATCAGCCATAAACTGTCAGCTTATAAACTATATGCTATCAATCATTAACTACAAGTTATCAGGCCATCCACTATTTTTATCAACCAAAGCCTAAATAACTATATTGGTCTTGCATAAATTTAGTGAGATCGTTGACAATAAAGCAAAATAGCATATTTCACACGTACCAGTTAGAGCTAGTTGGTTAGCAATACTATATTCTATAAAGACTATGGCATTTCTTTAATGGTCATGTAAGGTAATGCAAGTATATATTGGAATTCTTTGTATTGAATGAAATGAAACAATACTATAGAGCTTTCAAAGTGACGAAAAATACCATGCTTGTTATGGAAACAAGTCCATTTTAGTATCATGATAAATTGCTTAAAAAAAGAGAGAAACAAATATTGACAAGAAAATATCAGAAAGGAGAAGGGGAATGAACTCAAGATAGAGAGAGACGGGGGATCTTCAGTGATTTTCCAACAAGATTTCTGTTGGGATATTTCACACGTATTCCTCTACTTCAAGAATAGTCTAACAACTTTGAAATTGCTCGATGGTGTTGACTTATTATCTTGAAGTGTACTCCTCCCAAAATCTCATATTCAATTTTCGCAGTGTCAATTTTAGTGGGCTAAATCCATAAAAAACTAAGCAACTATCAACAACAAAAATAGATTACCCCTTTCTTCCTCCCTCTCTTCTCTTCTTCTCAAACCCTAGCCGTCAGCCCTTTCTTCTTCTTGTTTTCAGAGGGGTGATTTAGGGTCAATTTTGACCCAAAAATCACCCATCCGAATTGTTTTTCCTTCTATATCCTAATTGAATAAGTGATTTCACGTATTTTCTTATTTCTTTCATTTGTTTTTGTAATTTCGTCGTCTCTGAACGACTTTGTTTGTTTTGATTTTTCGTCTTTGTGCGGTGTTTTTTTGATTTCCCGTCTTAGTGCGGTGTTTATTTGATTCAGGTTGAAAGATTAGCTTTGAGCAAGTGCAGATCCGATCAATGACAATGACTTTGGCGTCGTCAACTTTGCAAATCCGAAGGCATGAGTATTTCGGAGACATGAATATTAGTCATATTTGTAGGCATGGGTACTTTGCCGTTTTATGCTATTAACATGGATGTTGTGAGTTTGTTCACAAATTCATCCTTTTTGTTTTTAGCGAATTTAGATTTGTATTGTATCGATGTACTCCATCGATTTGAATGAATGAATATCGTTTACTTTTGTCAAAAAAAAAAAAATCCATACAAAACTATGCTTTGATTTTAGACGGCCCTATAAGTGGATGGTAGAATTGAAGAACTTCTTAAATTAGTCGGTTCATTCCTTAAAAAAAAAAAAATTGTCGGTTCATAGACTCGATACCGAATTTTTTCTTAGAAAAAAAAACCCTAACCACTCTGTTAATGTCACATATCCCACATGATTTATGTAGGGATATTTCACACGTATTCTTCTCCTTGGTTCCACCATATATGGATCATTAGCCATGTTTGCCCTACTTTCACTCATGACAGGTCACTTTAAAACTGAGTCCAAATTAGCTTTAAAACTGAGTCCAAAATGGCTTGGGACAACTAGTTAGTTATAGCTAGAAAAACAAGTAATATTGCTTGTTCTTACTCTTGATTTTGTTCTCCATCAAAAAAGGTTAGCATGGAAGAGGGAAGGGTAGTGAGTGAGTTCACACAAGATGGAACTGTTGATCTTAAAGGGAAACCTATTCTCAAATCCAAAACCGGTTGTTGGAAAGCTTGTTCCTTCTTTGTTGGTATGCCATTCCCCCTTGCTCTCTCATCTATGCTCATTTTTGTTTGTTCAATTTTTATTTTGTTCAAATATTATAAACATTGTTAAAAATGGTTTTTCAACAATGGAGTAATAAGATGAAAAAATAGTACCCTGAATTCAATTCTCCCCATTAAGAAAACCACCCAAAGCAACGAAACCACTACAATTTGAAACCTCAACTTAAAATATGTCAATTGACAGGATACATTTTTGTGAACTCAATTGCTCTCATTGTATCATTTGAATGGTGCACAATTTTTAAAAAAATGATTAGTATATGTCAAACTATATGATCTCGTTCACAATATTTCGAAATTAATGGAGGAGTCAATTCTTGATGGAGAGGTAGGCCATGTAGTAGCTTTGCGTATAAAAAGAGCACTAACAAAAATGCTTATTTACGGTTTTTTCTTGTTAAAAAAATGGTTAAATAAGTTTTTGGTCCGTGAATTTTTTTTCTTAATTTCCATTTATAGTCCCCCCAAATTTTATTATCAAGTTTTTGTTCTTCAAATATTTTTTATCACCATTTTTGACTCGTACTTCTAAATAAACTCATGTCTATAAGCATTGCTTTTGGATAGGGCTTGAACTAGAAAATTAGAAATATCTTAAGTTCACATCTCCTTTCTTTAGCCATCTAGAACGTCTCACTATGCAGTGAATAATTAAAGATAATATTGATAAAATAATAAATGTTACATTGAACTTTTAAAAGCAACAAATAAATAGCTGCACATTTTTTTATTGCAATCACAACAATTAAAAAAAGAATAGAGGTTTGTAAGACCTAGCTAGATTGACGATGCTAATATTGTTAAGATAGACATCTTTATCTAGATTCTTACCCTAGATCTCGCACTTGTGTGTGGGTTACAAATGACGCTTGCCATTTCGTCTATAGACAAAAACAAAAAAAAGAGAGTATTAACTAGACTATAATTTATCTACTCTGTTTTTTTCTTTTATCTTGAATGTTTTCCATGACTTTTAGTTAACTTCATTGGAAGAGCGATTTTCAAGTGTACAAATTTAAATCATTTTTTCATTTTATGTAAAACTTTGGACCAGACATTGAATTATATGTTTTTGTTGATGAAATTACATTGAATTATATTGTTGACAATGATATGTATTTGTGATGTAGTGTATGAAGTATTTGAGAGAATGGCATATTATGGGATATCATCAAATTTAATCTTATATTTGACAAATAAGCTTCATCAAGGTACTGTGACTTCTTCTACCAATGTCACCAATTGGGCTGGCACCATTTGGATCACTCCAATATTTGGTGCTTATGTTGCTGATGCCTACCTTGGCCGTTATTGGACTTTTGTCACAGCCTCTTTCATCTATCTATTGGTATTTCTTAATTTATTACCAGCTTCATATCATTATAATTGTATCATTTATAATTTTCTTTATCTCAAATTAATTGTTATATTAAAATATTAAAACTCGAGGTCGATTTGTAGAATAAGTCTTGGTTGGACTTTACTTAACTTCTGGCAGAACTTCCTATTACTAAAACTCTTTTCCCTAATAACCGGAATGTTAACACAAAAAATAACAATAAAAGATTGTGGAAAATATTAACTTATATCTTAAAAGTACATGTTAATAAATCAAATATAGAAATATTCGACATTAAAGGGGGTGTATATAAATTGATAAAACCCAATTTACATGTGTTCAATGATTTGAAACATTCAAGCTCATATTGATGATGTATATTGTCATGTTTACTTTTTTTTTTTCCTGGAATAAATTCAACAAGGTGTTTTATTAAACTTTTTAATGTTGAATCAATGATTCAAATGTGCAATTGGCAGGGTATGTGTATGCTTACACTATCAGTTTCCCTTCCAAGCCTAAAACCACCTGAGTGTCATGAAATGGATGTGACAAAATGCAAGGAAGCTTCCACACTACAGCTAGTTGTGTTCTATGGTGCACTCTACACTCTAGCAGTGGGAACAGGTGGAACAAAGGCTAACATTTCCACTATTGGTGCTGATCAATTTGATGAGTTTGACACAAAAGAGAAAAAACATAAACTCTCATTCTTCAATTGGTGGATGTTCAGCATCGTCTTTGGGACTCTTCTTGCAAATTCTGTCTTAGTCTACATACAAGATAATGTGGGTTGGACTCTTGGATATGCACTTCCAACTCTTGGTCTTGGAATATCTATCATAATATTTTTGGTAGGCACACCATTCTATAGACATAAACTACCTACAGGGAGTCCCTTCACTAAAATGGCTAAGGTCTTAGTGGCTGCAATAAAGAAATGGAATGTGTCTATTCCTAGTGACCCTAAAGAACTATATGAGCTAGATTTGGAAGAGTATGCAAAGAAGGGAAATGTTAGAATTGATTCCACTCCCACATTGAGGTATAAGTTCCTTCAGTGTTTTTCAGCTATCCTAATTTTGATTGAAATATGAATTTTTTAATTTGAATTTTCATTTCGAGTTTGATTGGTAATCATCAACTAGATAGATGTTGTGTTGGATAATGGTAATGCATCAAATTTTCTAGACTTATATTCACATTGTTATAATTTGAATTTTGGTGTAAAAAAAAAAAAAATGCAGATTCCTCAACAAGGCATGTGTCAAGACTAACTCAAGTACTAGCGCAGGGAAATTGTGCCCCGTTACACATGTAGAGGAGACCAAACAAATGCTAAGAATGATCCCAATTTTGGCTACAACATTAATTCCTAGTACAATGGTTGCCCAAATAAATACACTATTTGTGAAGCAAGGAACAACACTTGATAGAGGCATTGGGAGTTTCAAAATTCCACCAGCAAGTTTAGGTACATTTGTGACACTATCAATGCTTATAAGTGTTATACTTTATGACCGTTTCTTTGTCAAGATTATGCAAAGATGGACTAAAAACCCTAGAGGAATTACTCTCCTTCAAAGGATGGGCATAGGCATGATAATTCATATAGTGATTATGGTAGTTGCAACTTTCACTGAAAGATATAGGCTTAGTGTAGCCAAAAAATATGGAGTAGTTGAAAATGGAGGATTGGTTCCATTGAGCATATTCATTTTGCTTCCACAATTTATACTTATGGGAACAGCTGAAGCATTCGTAGAGGTTGCTAAAATCGAGTTCTTTTATGATCAAGCTCCAGAAAGCATGAAGAGCCTTGGCACTTCTTATTCATCGACTAGCTTAGGCATTGGAAGCTTTATTAGTACTTTTCTTCTATCAACAGTTTCACACATCACTGAGGAACATGGTCACAAAGGGTGGATTTTGAATAATCTTAATGCTTCTCATCTTGATTACTACTATGCATTTTTGGCAATATTAAACATCTTGAACTTTATCTTCTTTTGTATTGTTACAAAGTTCTATGTATATAGAGCTGAAATTTCAGATTCCATAAAAGTGCTTGCAGAAGAATTGAAGGAGAAGACAAGTGTCGTGTCATACCAAGTGATTACAAGAGATTAGTTTATTGATTCTCGTGAAGTATTGTAACATTAAATTAAATGTATAACATCCAAATGTATTTATCATGTTAGTTATTGGATTCATCATTTTCTTTTGGGACTGCTATGCATTGAGTAATTTTATTTCTTAAGCTCTTTTGTGTTCGGAAATTAGACCTAACCTAAAGAGAAAAAGTTAATATTTGAAGTCTTTTATGATTAATATCCAGGCAAATGTATAATTTTTTTTTTTGGCAAAAAGAGGGGGAAGCAGAGGTGCTATCCTACCCCAAAATATATAGAGAGAGATGAAAATAACAAAAGGAGAGGACTAGGCCAAAACTTCATGGATTAGTTATAATATCTAAACTAGGTCAACCTAGCATGTTCTTGCTAATACAATCTTCAATGATGTCTGGAGCATCTTGCCAAGCCAAAAAAGATAGAATAGACAAAGCATGGTTTGCAAGAGTATCCGCCACTTGATTAGGGATGACAATGGATACCCTATGGGTAGGGTACTACAATGTCCTTTCCTATACTCGCATTTCTAAAAAATACTTGTGCCCGTACCTTCATCGGTAACAACTTTAATGCCCTTCCCTATACCCTATGGGTACCTGAGTGTCCATATCCAAATTCATTCCCCACACTTTAACTATGAAAAGACAATAAAAATATCACAATTGAAAATAAATTATGGTCCAAATTTTTTAAAATTAACTCATAAAATAGTATAAATCGTAGTATTTAGTCAAATAAAAACATCCAAAGTGACTTGATTGCCTTCCGTATATATATGAGTATGTTGGAACAAAATGTGTTTAACATTACCCTTTGAGTTTTGATGATAGCAAGGTATTAAAAAATGTCAATTGAATATGCTTATATTTTTTCAAGTGTGGAGGACCATACACAAAAATTTAGTGTCTTTAATTCAAGCATAGGTTCTGGAAGAACAAATGAGAGCAATGGATTCTACAAAAAGGAAGCTTGAGTTGCAAGGAAGCGTCTGAAGACAAGAGGTTCTGAAGACAAGAGGTTCTGAAGATCATCAGAAGCTGACGTCATCAGAAGCACCCTCCTTAGAAGCTGTTCACCAGAAGCTGACGTCATCAGAGGTTCTGAAGATCATCAGAAGCTGGAGGACTGGAAGCTTCAAAGTTTGTTCAAATGCTATTATCACGCCTATCATTGTAGAAGGAATAAAAGCCTAGAGCAACAGCTAATTCAAAGGTTTTTGAAGTCATTGGATGCTTATCCTTGATGAACGTTGGAAAAGGACAATAGTACAATTGTACAACCACCTTCTCCACTACTCTGATTTGTGTCTGCAGTAGTACAAGAACAATAACTGTGACTACGCTGGTATTCCTTTATACATGGAATGTATTTGAAATTGTTCCTTCATAGGACAATAACCAAATCAAGCAACAGATCATTGATGATTTGATCAAGCTTCAAACGACTCTTTTTTTGATGTGCTGGCAATCAACGTCTCTTTCACACCTCTATATAAAGGAGTGAAGACCTGAAGAATTGTAAGACTCACACAACAATTTTACAAGTGCCAAAACTCTGTTGAAATTGTTCCACATCAAAAGTTCACTTAATATTTCTTAACAACTTTCATATCTTAGAAATTCTAGAGTCTTAAGAGTCTGTATTTGATTTGTATTGTGAACAACACTGATTGTATATCAAGTGTTCAACCTCAAACAATTTTCTTTGTAATTCTGTTTGAATAGAATTCTCTTGTAGTTGTGCTTGAGTATATGAAGTCTCTTGCTTTTGTTCTTGAGCATAGGAAATCTCTTGCATTTGTGCTTGAGTAGTTTGAAGTCTCTTTCTATTTTGAGCAGTGAGCAGTTGTAATCAGATATTGATTTTAGTGAACTCTCCTTGGAAGTGCAAGGGGGACAGGACTACTTCCGGTTGTTTGTGGAAGGAACCTGTATAATTGCTTTGTGTCTTTCTTCTCTCTCTCTCTCTTTCTCTCTACTTATCCACTGCATTTAGATTCTGAACATCACCTCAGAAGTTGAACTCTATCAAGTTCTGAACAGTGACTTCAGTTTAGGAGAAAAGAAAAAGAAACCACAATTCAACCCCCCCA
>Ga0228710_1008199_pt1 | contig 15069 bp, 12 predicted proteins | sample MedpolnodulmetaG_FD_177995 | JGI IMG/M metagenome (GOLD analysis project Ga0228710, IMG submission 177995) | Root nodule microbial communities from Medicago polymorpha collected in Santa Monica, California, United States - pink nodules | ecosystem: Host-associated > Plants > Roots > Nodule...
ACGTGGTGACCATAGGTTTTCCCCGAGGTTACCTATAGCCTAGGATTAGGTAGAACTCACTGAGACATTATGTCTCATCCCAATCCTTATTTGTTGCAGATCAACAAGTTGTTTTAGCAAGCTTGTAACCGGATGGATATTTCAGCAAGAGCTCGTTCGTACCCGCTGCAGGATGTCTTGGACTTTAAGGACGTATTTTATATACTTTGGACGTGTAGTATTGTATTGTTGTTTGTACGAACGCGTGTTGTTGTATAAAATATTCATTCGTAGAATTTATGTTGTAAATTTTAATGCATCCAGTACTAAAGATAATGCACATGTTAAACTTTCTAGATACGTTTAGTATGGGTATTACATAATTAATTATGTATATTTTTTATTTTAAAATATTACACTATTATATATAGATCAGTATATGTCAATATTTATTTTCCCCTAAAATAAAATATTTTCAAATTTCAAAAAATAAAATTCAACTAGTCAACACATTCATGATATGGTTTTAAACATGTTTTAGACAAATCAATGATTTTTTATCTACTTTTTTATAAATGAATTAAGAAGTGCAAATGCCATGAAAGGAATTTGACATTTCAACAAATGCGAGTTAGTGTAAAATAAAAAGTGTTCATTTCTAATTCCAATGTTCCAGTGTTCATTTCTTATCCCAATGTTCTAGTTTGTATGTTTACAAAACAAAACAAAAAAGTTATGGTCGAAAAGAAAAGATTTTTTCTTTTTCGGCTATAAATTTTTTTTGTACTTTTTCTTGTGTTGAACATCATTTGTTTGATTTGTTTGTCTCTGAATCTGATAAATAACACAGGATGAAGATAATTCTTTAACAACTCCCTATTAATTTATCGACCACAACTTGAATGGATCAAAACCACAAAAATAGTTTGCAGCTAATAATTATCCAAAAAAAAAAAACACTTTTGTTTAGGTGGTTGTGTCCTATTGTGATTATTGTTTCTTGTTTCAATAAATGTAAAATACAAAGAATATATCACACAACGGTTGTTAAGAAACACCAATGTCACAAAGAATATGTGATTGTAACGTTAAACTCACAATTTTAAGATATAGTAATGTCACAAAAAATATATGATTGTAACACAATCTCACGTTGAAATTGAAAAAAACTAACACTACAAAAAATAACAAATAAATGAATGAATAATAAATGAACACTACAAAAAAGAATGATAAAGAATGTGGCATAATGTAGATAGATATCCATTGTTTGTTAGGATAATTAGAGATTGATTGCATCGGTTTTAGTAGTTTTAGACGAAGTGTCATAAGATAACTTGTAATGCAAGTTTTCTAGTCTAGTGCATTTCTGTCTTGTTGCTTGCCTATAAATAAGACTCTCTTGTACTTTAGAAGATTGAATGAAATTAATACTTTCACCTTACAATTGGTATGAAGAGCCTTTATTGGGCCTTAGAACCTAGATTTTGAATAGGCAACTTTTGGCGGAAAAATTAGTTACAAGTTAGTTACAATCATTTGTTTCTCAACCAACCTTCATCTTGTTCATTTTTTCATCCATTATTTTTTTTCTACAACCTTCAATTGATCATCACATATCAATCTTCATCAGAACTCTAGCTTCAATCATGGCAGAATCCATGAATTACATATAACCCTCTATTCCAAAGTTTGATGGTTTTTACGATTAATTGCATTGGATTTTGATGAATGGTGTCACCATTGCTTCTACAAATCCAACACTAGAACATGAAAAAATTGTAAAAGATAGCAAGTTTTGTGATCTCAAGGTAAAGAACTATCTTTTTAAATCAATTGATAAAACCATGGAAAACGATCTTGGTACGAGATACAACCAAAGATATATGGGATTGAATGCGCACAAAGTGTCAAGGTTCTACAAAGGTGAAATGTGCCCAGTTGTAGGCTTTGTGCTAGGAGTTTATGGTTCTTGCAATGAGGAAAGGTAAATCCGTTGATGAATACTTTGCTATAACCCTTGTTATCACAAATTGTATGACTGCTCGTGGAAAAAGAATGGAACAATTTTTGCTGGTTTTGAGAAGATATTGAGATCATTAAGATAGTGTGCTCCATTGAAAAATCAAATGATGAAACAACTCTTTCCTTTCATGAATTGCAAAGTAAGTTGCTTGTGCAAGAACAACATATGAAATCTCAGAGTCAAGAAGCTGATATTAAACAAGCTTTGAAGATTTCAAACGGTGGCAGAGGATATGGGTGTGGAAGAGGGCGTTCAGGATCAAGACGACGTGGAAGTAGAAGAAGCAATAAAGATTTAGTAGAATTCTACAAGTCTCATAAGTTGGGGAAAAATAAGAAGGAGGAGGAGGAGGAGGATGAGGAGGAGAAGAAGATGAAGAAAAAGCTTAGCTCTTTTTAGCTCTTTTGTAGATCCAAGTACATATGAAAAAGCTTATAAGTTACAAGTGCACAGGGAAGCTATGAATGAGGAAATAGAGTCAATAGAAAGCAATAATACTTGGGAGTTATCTGTTACCAGTTGGATGCAAGAAAGTTGGTGTGAAATGGATATACAAGACCAAGTTAAATGAAAAGGGTAAAGTTGAGAAGCACAAAACAAGACTTATGGCTAAGGGATATACACAGACGTATGAAATTTATTATAATGAAGTGTTTGCACCTATGGCTAGGTGGGATAGAATTAGAGATATACTAGTTATTACGGATTGCAAAGGATGAAGTGTTTATTAATTGGATGTTAAGAGTGCGTTTCTTCATGGAGAATTAATTGAAGATGTATATGTGGAGAAACCATTAGGCTATCAGAATGATGATATAAACAAGATATAAAAACTAAGAAAAGCTTTGTATGGTCTGAGACAGAAACCTAGAGCTTGGTATAGTAAGATAGAATCTTACTTTATTCGGGAAAATTTCACCAAATGTCCTAATGAACATACTCTTTTTGTCAAAAAGGAAATTGGAGGTAAGATACTATTTGTCATACTATATGTTGATGATCTCATATATACAAGAAATAATGAAGAAATGTTTGAAGCTTTGAAGCACTCAATAAAGGTAATGTTTTCTATGACAACCTTAGGCGAAATGAGGTACTTCTTGGAGTGAAAGTTACACATAATAGTCGAGGCATTTTCATCAATCAAAGCAAATATGCTAGTGAAATACTAACATGGTTTTGCATGGAAAACTGAAATATAGTGTGCAGTCCCGTAGTCATTGGAAGCAAGCTAATGAAAGATGAAAATGCTTGATGTACTTGCTTGCTACTAAACCTGATCTCACATAGTCTATTTGTCTTGTGGCCAGATACATGGAGAAACCTATAAAAATGCACTTAGCAGCAAATAAAAGAATTCTAGATATCTTAAAGGGACTATTAACTTTGAGATTATGTATAAGAGTGGTGATTTTATTAGCTTAACTGAATGGTCAGATTCAAATTATGTTGGTGATACATGTGACATAAAGATTACATCAGGTTATTTGTTTATGATAAGGAATGGAGCAATATCATGGTCGTCTAAAAAGCAGCCAATTGCAACATTGTCCACTAGAGAAGCTGAATTTGTTGTCGAAGCTTCTTGCTCCTAACAAGGAATATGGCTTAGAACAGTTTTGAGTCATCTAGGGGAAGCTCGAGAAAGATGTACTGTTGTGTGTTGTTACAACAATTGTTGTGTAAAGTTGTCCAAAAATCTAGTAACGCATGGAAGATGCAGACATATTGTTGAGGTAACATTTCCTTAGAGATATGATAAAGGAAGGAATAATAGAACTGGTGCATTATAGTTCTTGTGATCAAGTTACTGATATAATGACAAAACCTTTGAAGTTGGAAACTTTCTACAGGCTTAGAGAAAAACTAGGAGTGATTGATGGCTTAAGATTTGATTGATATTCATGATGTTGTAAACTGATCTTTGACATAACTTAGTTTAAGGGAGGCCATGTTAGGATGATTAGAGGTTAATTGCATCAGTTTTAGTCGTTTTAGACTATGTCTCATAAGATAACTTATAATACAAGTCATCTAATATAATGAATTCTATCTTGTTGCTTACCTATAAATAATCATCCCTTGTACTTTAGAAGATTGAATAAATCAATATTTTCACCTTACATTATGTACATGTAACTATCACACTACAAAACATGGAGTATTAAGTTTTATTGAGTGGAAAAGGTGACAATGATAAAGACTAACCACATTTCTTAAAACTGAACAAACTTCATACATGTATCTTCTTCAATGTTATTGTGGAAAAGTTCGATTATATAATCTTCAGAGAGGTTATCTTCATACTCAATTCCAATATCCTCTTCTTTTGATAGATTGATATTCAAATAAATCATTCTTTGAACAAAAAGTACTCAAATTAGAGATGTTCAAATCATTGTAGGAGTTGTTCAAATCAATCTAAATAGGAGCATTTGAACATTTGAGAGGTGGTCAGAGGTGTTCAAATTATTTAAAGGAATGTTCAATCTAAATAGGAATATTTAAAATATTCTCTAAATACTAAATCGGGACAACTTAAATCTCAATTTAAAATACTTTATTATGAGTAGTGGAATAAAGGTTGAGATGTGATGTGAGCTTGACAAGTGCCAAATACATATTGATATAATTACAAAAGTATTTTGGTTAATAATTATTTTGGTCCTTGATGTGTAATCTGGAGTCACATTAGTTTTTTAAGGTATCAAAATTTTAAAATAGTCTTTGATTGTGCACTTTTTAATCAAAATAGTCTCTGACGCTAAAATAATCTTCTAATACTCACAATAATTCTTTTGGACTGAAATGATAATAAGTAAGTACTTATAAGGACTGATATGACAAGAAGTAAGTATATTAAAGGACTGATACGACAATATTAGTGAAACATTTTAATATCAGGACTATTTTGACTAACGAAGTGCACAAATATATACTATTTTGAAATTTTGATACATGGACTATTATGACTACTCGTTATCCATTTAGGGGGAAAAAATGACTATTACCCCATACATTTTCTAAGTGGATATAGATCCCTAAATAAATTTTTTTTGAAAGGAAAGCCATTGCATCCCCCGAATCTGCCGAAAAGAATAACAGAGGAAAAACGAAAAACAAGCTATACAAGCCAATAAGCTTGACAAATTTGTTGAAGTCCTTTATTTTATCTTTCCTTCTTGATATTTGTCTTTCTCTTGTATATATATTTTTTTTTTTATCAAAATCTTTCTTTTATATTTTTTTTTTGAAAGGAAAATCTTTCTTTTATATTGTGAGGTCTTTTGTTTGCCTGGCGGATCTGACTTATGTATTTAATTTGTGAAACCTTTGTTTCTCACGACTATTATCTTATAGATTATTTATTTATTCCAGTCCATAAATATCAATTTTTTGTTGTTGTTAGTATGTGTATATGCTTATTGTTGTTTTCTATATATGATATCAACATGTTAATCTTGTCTTTCGGTTGTGATTGGTTTAATTTATTCTCTACGTGTGTTTGTCATATGCAGTAGTCTTATTTGGTTGCCTTCTCATTAGATTTTTGGATTTTACATTTGAAATGTTTCAATGCCCTAAAGATAAGGGTTTTTCTTATAAATTATAATAGGGACCGAGACAAATTTTAGCTTTAGTTGAATCATATGAAACAAATTAATTAATTAATGTTTTGGTACAACTTGTTATAAAACATTAGCTATAAGTTATTATAGGAACAGTAACTCAGATATTCTTTTTGGTTTAAATCATCTAACAAACAAATGGTTGGATGTTATATCTTGGTTAGGAATCGGGTATGTGTTGACAAATGATAGTCTCTGTTATGTTAAGCAATTTACAAGTTTGGTTTATCATGTAAAAAAGGTAAAGGAATGTCTTCATTCGATTTGGTTGGCATGTATATAGTCAATTTAAAAGCATTGTAACTGCGTGGTCTTTAGTAATTAGGATTGCTCAACATGTTCACCTTTTGTTCACCTTTTGATATGGTCCATAAGAACATTGTTTAAGGAATACACAAATAGAAAATTTGTCTTTAAAATACAAGTCAAAGTAGTCTCAAAGTAATAATCACATCACTTTCTAATTTCTTTGCAAAAGTTACTCTTTTTAATTGCTTAAATAATGCCCTAAAGATAAGGGTTTTTCTTTATGATTAGTATCAATGGAGCATTCACCTACTCAAATGTTTATCGGTGGTTTCAATTGTATTTAATTTAATTTTATTTTGGTTTAGTGGCGCGGTTGTTTGGGCGCATTTTTATGTAATTGTTGACTGTTGTTATTGTTCGATCTTAGCACTACTTGCTTTAATCGACTTGTGTTAATAAATCACCTTTTTAACCTTTTAAAAAAATGAGGATTTTGTATAAAAAAAAAAATGAGGATGCTCTCGTGCCATTATATTATTTTTTTGGTACAAGAGAGGGCAAAGCCCAAAAAAACAAAACTAAAAAGCTAATCGAACGTTCCTAGGCATGCAAGTCCTGGATAAATCATCAAAAAGGATTCTTTGGACCTCACTAGGAGGAGACTCCAACACTAAAAAATTAAAGTGATCCGTAAAAATGCTTAAATTAGCGAGCCAATCAGCACCCCTATTTCCTTCACGCCAAGTATGGTTGAGTTGAACATTCCAACTCATCTTCAGCAGCTTCCGGATTCGGTGAACTAAAACAGGAATATTCCCATTGAACTTGAAATTATCAAAAATCATGTCGATCAAAATCTTTGAATCACTTTCCACTATAAGATGAGAGTAATGTTCCCTCCAAGCCATGTCCAAACATACATAGATTCATTCAATGTTTATAAAGGTTTAAAATCCATTTAACATAATTAAAAATGCACGCAATTGACTTTTCTCGGTATACTCTTATATATAAAACTCCTTGAAACTATGTTGCAACAGAATCTATGTATGTTTGTAATGATTTTATGGTGTATTTAGAAGCGAAGAAATAAAAAAAAAACTCTAAAATGATGTATAAGCTTCCTCTCATGTTGCGATTAGGATGACGCATGACACATTTCTCGAAATGGAAGGAAATGCGTAGTCGAAAGGAACGACACGGGATGCCTTGGCTTCAAGCTCTTATCGTATTGTTGTCGATATGATTTGATGACAAAGGCTTGAATCGAGGGCGTTGAAGTGTACGACAATCTTTCAAAAGTAAGGACAGTTTGATTTAAGTATATGTCTGAGAGACAAAAAATGTGACTTCATATTAGCAAAATCTCTTGGTTTATAGGGTCTACCATGACCTCGTGAAGCAGAGGCATGTGGCTTAAAAGAGACAATTAGTTGGTTGTAAGCAAGTGTCGATGTCATCCATAGTAAACTCAATGCCAATTAAAATCTTGGTGTCATTTTAAATTCAGTAAAACTTATATTGGTTCTACACAAAACTTTAAGATACGTTTAATTCATAGACAGACAAATAATGATGTTCATTCGTTAGCTAGAGCGACATTATCATACACTTCTTATGTAATCATCGATCACTTGTTATCTTATATTATGACGGGAGTTATGAATGAAATTAATTAATCAAGCTTCGGTCCACACAATAAAATACTCTTTTATGTAGAGTGAATCTATTTTACATGAAAACTTCCTTACTCTAGAGAGTTTTTTTGTATTTTTGAAGGGAACTTTCTTACTCTAGAGTTTTGTCGGGTATTATATCTAACATTCAATCATTTGATGCCACTTGTGTGAATGCCCACTTTTTTTGTACATTTATGGATTGATATTAGAGGTAACATATCAGCACGAAGATTGTTGTTTACACTAAAAGATTTGCTATCACACAATTGGAAATGACCAAAATATCTCTAACGGTAGTTAACTACCTCCGCTCCTAAAGAAAAAATTAAGCAGCGAATTGCAGTTGGGACTATTGAAGGTCATTTTCAGGTGTGTGATAGTAGTTTTTTAAGTCTAAAGAGCAATCTTCTATCACAATTGACAATTCAAGCAAGCAGTTTGGGCTCACAATTGACAATCTAATAAATAGAGCTGCTTCAAACACCCCCAAATCATTTCTTGAAAACTACTGCCTCAAGATTTATCAATTTGGACAAGGAAAAAACATCACTTTTTTTCTCGCGTCCAAATGAATAAATTCAGACTACAGAAGCTTTTAGGAATCATGGGGATGAAAAAAAAATAAGCTTTCTCTATCTCTAATAAATATTAAATCTGGCTGTAGTCAGAAAATGACTAAACTGGGCCTCCAAAAATTAAAATAAACAAAAATTATTGTGTGCATATATTAAGGAGCATTTCAGATGAGATACAATGCAGGACAGATTTTATTGTGTGTGTGTGTGTACAATATTGTGTACTAAAGTTCTAGATAATAACATGTGCTAAGCTTCATCTAGCACCGTTCGAAAATGCTATAATATATCATATATTAAATCAAACGGTCCTCCTTCTCTCTCCCAATCCACATAAGTGTTACGTGATCATCCTCTACAAACTTGTAGTACCTGTTTCATTATATATTATAATTTGGTCAATGCTGAAAACTATTTCAGCCCAATAGAAGCAATCAAATTACACTGATGTATTAATACTTATGAGTTATGTTACATTGTTCAATAACTTTTCGATAAATACATGTACTACAGGTAACAATAAGATTGAAAGTTTATATTATATAGATCATAAGAAAGCATGTTTGTTTGATAAAGCATATATGAAATGTGTACACATTAGTCCTATTAGTAGAGCTCAATTACACTAACTAACTCATATAAGTCCTAACTCACTAACACACACTAACAAGATTATAATTTATAAATATCTTAACAAATAACATGAAAATCTTTGAACCACTTTCATAGATTTGTCCAAACTGCAAGTTCCCAAAAGTTGTGCTGTTTTCTTCACCGTAATCGACTTGGCTACCTTTTAAATTTTTATTTTTTTGACTGGATATTTAAAAATAAAAAAACTTTAGTATATCTTGTCACAGAAAAATTTAGTGTATACATTTCAATATGAAATTCAAGAATTCAAAGTCATAATGGTACAACTATTTCGTCTCAAAAAATAAAATGGTACAACTATTTTTTTTTCACCAAAAAAGATTGGCAGTTCACCAAGAATAATTGAACAGCTATTTTCCCAAACAAAACAACAAAAATGAAATTAATTTACATTAAGGAAGTTATTTTTCATATTGAAAAAAAAGAAACTGGTTAAAAACTCACCTATCGTATCCTGGTTGTGACACCCAAATCAGGGACAAGTGCCCTATGGTGTTTGGTCTTAGTCTCAATAAGGTGTGAAGCATGCACATCCTAACATTAATTGGGAAGCATGCACATGAAAAAACAGGTAAACTTACACATCTATGTATATTATTTTCAGACAATTTGTGTCATTTAAATTACACCATTCTTTGTATCAAAAACCGCACTTATTTACACTTTATCGGAAGTTATCTCTAAAAGCCTTTAAAAATATAAAAAAAAATATTGTCTGAATGCTATCACCAAAAGGGTTTACACATTTATGAAGACGAAAAGGGCAACGGTAAAAAAAGACGACTCACCCGTTTACCAAATGACCCGAATTCAAAAAACCCATGAACGAACGCAATAGGAACCATGTCATCTTTAGCATCATGTTTTACTTCGTTCTCTTTGACCTCATCATTTTCAAGTTCAACTAAACTATTGGAGAGATCTTGAGCAACATCAGTACCAAAAATGTAAAATCCATAAAACAAAATAAGCAAGGAGCTCAAAAACAACTCCACCAATTGCTCATAAACATTCCATAGTCTAGTCATTTTTTATCTGGCTAGACCAAATAACACCCCCCAACATGCAAAAACCACCAAGTTCCAAAAACAAAATAGCCTTTTTTATCTTCAATAAACCACAAAATACGGCTGTTTGCACCTGTTTAAAAGGTTCCATGCAAATACTATGTCAACACTATAACCTTGCATACAAAGATTGCCCCAACCCACCTACACCAAAATTTCCTCAATATTGAAAATTATATGAATATGATATGATATGATGATTTATTTCGCATTTACATTCAATCCGTGGGGGACAATGCAGTGGTGACAGTCTAATTTTGTGGCAAAAATTTAGAGTATAAATTTCAATTGAATAATGTATGGTCTAGAGTCTATCACTTTTCCTAGATAAATAATAATATTATCACTCCCTAATTTTTATTTTTTTTGTAAAAAAAAACTTAATTGTAATTTTTATACCATATTTTTATTTTCAAATTAATGAGTTTGGTCCTCGAATATATTATTTACGAATTTAAGTCTCCATACATTATTTTAAGCAAAATTATTTGAAAAGTCTGAAGACCTAAAGAAAATTTATGGAAAAGGAAAATACATGTGGTTGTTGCCTTCTCTCATTCTCTGCTCAGTTCAACACAACAACCATTGACACGTGCATTTGGGATGATGTCTGAAGTCATTTTCTGACTTTGAGAGCAAAACCATATGGACTCTGGCTTTGATACAAGTATGGGAAGGAAAACTTGGTCTACTACATACAATTGCTTGGGTGATGAAGGAAGGTTAGGATATTGAGATCTTTGAGCTACATTCATAATTGGTAATTAAGAGTATTAGACATCTTCCTTAGAAAAGAAAAAAGAAAAAAAGAGTATTAGACATCTAATGAAATACATCTTGAGTTCAGGGCAGCCATTAAATGAAGAAAGCTCTTAAGAATTTAAAACAGGGATAATAGTTATTTTGGTCCTTGAATCTGTAACGAATAGCTACAATAGTCGTCAATGTAACAAAATTTCAAAATAGTCCCTGATTGCACACTATGTTAGTCAAAGTAGTCTATAACGTTAATTGTTTCGTTAATATAGTGTTGATCCACTTGGACTGATTTATCACTTTGTATTCCCGATTAGGTTATTCCTGGGTCACGTCTTATGTTCCCCCGGTCTTTGTATCCCTTTCTTTTTATTTATTATATTTACTATTTGGCCTAAAAAGAAGAAAAAAAACTAGTCTCACTCTCACCATAGCACAATATCAAAACCAAAAGATAAACGGAACAGGCAGAGACCAGAAACTTTAATGATATTTCATATACGGATGCAATTGTATACACTATTGATATGATTGTAGATACCTAAAGCCTCTGATATTTCTCTCTTAAAATCCTACAAATTACAGAAATTGTTGGTATAAATGTGAGGGAAAATGCAATATTTATATAGAATTTACATTTACAAAGGTGAAGGGGAGTCATCTAATTGAAATGAATGGCCTATATCACAAGACATACCCTCTGTAAATTCAGCAGGGAAGAGAGTAAAACATTATGTGCTAGTGATGAATTTCATTAGGCATAGTTGGAAGCTTCTTTCTAAATACATGTTTCCTGCAGCGTTCAAAAATACTGTCGTAGATCAAGTCGAACTGTACTCCTGCTCTCTCGCGATTAATAATGAACAAGACATGATCACCCTCCACATATTTATAGTACCTGTTTCATCAAATACCGTAATTTGGTCAGTACACTACAAAACAAATTCTCAGAACTAAAGATAGACTAGGCGAAAAATTCACAACAAATATGTCATTCAATTTTAAAATCAGTAATGCTAATTTGATTTAACACCATTCTGAATGATACAATCACTCAACAGGTAACTTAAGATGGTGATAAAGAATTTCCAAACATGAGAATAGAAACAGGTATAGTCAATCATCTGATCATGAATTCATGATATATATACAACTATATTAAATTAAACTTTGCTGCATCTTGTAAAATGACGCACTTCACTAAAATGATGTATTGCATGTACATTCAATTTGTTGAGGATTATCGTACAACTAAAGCATGTTAAATGACATTTATAGAAATTAATAATTGGTTGACCAATTTAAACAGTTTGTAGGCCATGCATGCAATTCATGGTCAAAGAAAATGCATAGTCAAGCTCTATAGCTACAGGTTTGACTCAAACTATGTGCTTTGTAGAGTACTTAATAAATATGAAATACTATTGACTATTGTGCCAAAGAATATGGAGGTAGTTTTACTAACCAAATGCCAGGTTGCATTGGATGGCAATCTGATTCCTTTTCCACGCAATGGTTGGGGTGTTCGATCGGTAATCGAGGATGAGTCATGGATATTGTGTTTAGTGCTCCATCATTGTCTTGCCAGTCCTCATCCCTGCAGACAATTACACAAAACTTGTGTGATTTATCAAGCTTGCCATGTTTGGATAAATTAAGTGCTTATCATAAGTGTTTATATAATTCATTTCTATAACAAAAGATAAAATATATTTTTATAAGCTATATTGGGCAGCTTATGGATATGTTGTAAACTGTTTCCGAAAATTCTCTCAAACAGTCTTGCAAGTGCTTATGTCGGTAGATAAGTTCAAAAAAGTTGATCCATCTAGGCCCTTAATCCAGTTTATAATTGAGTATTGCCGAGGGAAGGTGAAAACAAAAATTATTGCATTTAAGAACCCTACCTGTATCCTTTATAAGGGGGAGGAACATCTGAAGGATGAGTCCACTGGCTCATTTGCAACACTCTTATGAAAAGCAGGGGATGAACTCCAAATATGCTTGAAGGAGCCGTGACGCCCATGATCTTCCTTGTCTGCTTGGTCGCGTAGCTGAAGTAATATGTGTTTGGGAATGTGCGCAGATGGTAGTTGATTTTTATGGACCCTTGAATTGTAAGATCAGGGAGGATCCAATCCTCTGATGCAAATGGACCTGCATTCCCCAACAGGCAATCAACAAGACCCCATACGCCCATCTTTCTCCATGACATGTTGAAGTGATCAAACCCAAAATTGTAGTAGTTTTTCAGCCAAGAAATGTCTAACCAATCATAAAGTATCACCCCAATTCGGCAAAGCTGTAACAGGCAAATAGGTTTCAATGTTTTCCCGTCTCCTGGCCTGAAACAATAGAGACTAGCTTAGCACCTATAAATCACTGACACAGATACAAACTCGACACATTGACATCAGTAACAATTTGAGAAAATTGCATAATTGAATGTAACAGCATGTGTCAGGCACCAAACATTTCTTCAATTTGAAGTGTCAGTGTTACATAGCTTAGCATTCAAAATTTGCTAAATGGAGATAACTCTCTGGTTTTTAAATATATATTTAATCAATATGAACAAACAATGGAGATTTTGGCCTTAATTATCATGTTGCTTGCTGAAAAGCTCGTAAAATTCAGTTGAAGAAAGAAAGTACATAATCTGCCCAAATTACAATTTTTTATCTTTTACCATTCCCTTTTTCTCCCTAGGAACTGTTGCATGCTCTCTTAAACACCCCTCTTCAAGCCAACAATATTATATTGAAGAAGCTATTTAAAGTCAATAATAACTCTGTATAATTGCGCTATGTTTAAGGAGAAACAAAAGTTAATAAGAACTCACTGCATGCCATCAAAATATGTTCTTGTTGTCCCATTAAAAGCTCCGGATAAGGCTGTGAGACTTAACACCCAGTTTTCTGAAGTGTTTTCATATCCCTTGAATGCCTGAAGACAATATGAACATCAAATTATCAAAAACCAAAATAAATAAGAATAATTTTGGGTGAGTATTTATCATCAATCATAATTTTGAATGAACTTACTGTAAAAACAAAAAGTTAGTGTAATTGTTTTAAATTAATGCAGAAGTTCCTTTCTGTCAATTCTAGTCAAACCAATGTTTGAAGGCACGATCAATTTCAATTAAAAATAACCAACCATATACATTTTTTACCAAAATCAGAATCTACCTTATACAATATTCAAATATGCAACAAAACACATAAAATTAACACCAAAACCAACCTTATCAGCAAGCATTTGTTGCAAGACACGAACAACCTGTGCTCCAGCTGAATGCCCAACAAAATGAATAGGATGATCCTCGTCCCATTCAGGATAATGTCCTGTATATACCAAAACAACAAAACAAAACATATTTTAAAATAACATTAAAAAAAAACTCACAAAGGTAAAGTTGGAAAATGAAAATTGCTACAAACAACAAACATAACATGAAGATCTCCAATGTTCAAACCTTGTTCATAGATTCTTCCAAACTGCGAATGTCCACACGCCTTGCTGTGTTCTTCGCCGTAATCAACTTGTCCTCCTTTCAAATAATAAAACAATTCTCTAGCCCTAAGAAAACATAATTTCAAAACCCTTTTAAGAATTTTTACAAACACAAAGCAAGCACAAACAACAATAAGATAAAAAATTCATGAACTTACCTATCATATATGCTTGTTAAAGACCCTAGATCAGGAACAAGAACCCTTTCATCTTTCTTCTCTGCTCCAGCAAAATATGATAAACCACCTAATCTCTGCAAAATCAAAAAACAACATCAACAAAAAAAAACATAAACAAAACAATAAAAAACAAAGAGCCATTCATGAATCATTACCCCTTTGCCAAAACCAAAAATTCCATGAACCAAAACAATAGGAGGAAGATCATGATCAAATTTTGAATCTTTTTCATCAATTTTCAAATTCTCTTGAACCACAACATCATTCTTCATCTTATCCTTTTGAAAATATTCATTAACAACCATTGATAGATCTCCAGCAACAGCTGAACTAAATATGTAAAACCCATAAAGCAAATGAACCAATGAACTCACAAATAGCTCCAACAATTGCAAATAACTAAACCAAATTCTCAACATTTTTGCAAATTAATCAAAACTTTGTTTGAATTCACAAGAGCCTTCTTTTAGCCTCTACAAAAAAAAAAATCAACAAAAAAGAAGGCTCTTGAAATCAGAATAAAGGGTTAAAATCAAAAAATGTTTCAACCCTTGTTGAAGATGAATGAAAAACCCTTGATTTTACATAAACAAAATTTGTTTCCTTTTAAGGTTAACAATGAATGGAAGGTGTTGATAAAGGTGAAAGTTCAATTGTTGTTGTGGAAGTTATATATACGCGGTTTTTTTTTTTTTTTTTTTTTTTTTTTTGTTGTTTTTTTTTTTTTTTTTTTTTTTTTTTTTTTTTTTTTTTGTTTTTT
>Ga0228710_1008202_pt1 | contig 15067 bp, 6 predicted proteins | sample MedpolnodulmetaG_FD_177995 | JGI IMG/M metagenome (GOLD analysis project Ga0228710, IMG submission 177995) | Root nodule microbial communities from Medicago polymorpha collected in Santa Monica, California, United States - pink nodules | ecosystem: Host-associated > Plants > Roots > Nodule...
TTGTTGAAAAGCATCCCTTTTATGTTTATTGCATTAAATGTTTCTGAAAAAAGCTGGAACAGTGATGGGTTAGAGGGTTGGGCTGAGTATAAGTTGGGCCTCATTTCAAATTGGATTTTGTTTGTTTCTGAAAAATAGGCATGAAAATGATATTTCTTGGAGGGAAATTAAGCAATTTAAATTTTTTTGGTTAAAAGTGAATTTTGATAATTTAAAAATGGGTGAAAATGATGTTTTTGATCCAACTTACTATAAGTGGTGATATAATGAGATCATAAAATATGATGATTTATTGTAGGAGGCTTAGAATTGTGACACATTGGATTGAAGGAAATTTTTTTGCCATTTGATGTTCCATGTTTGTATATTATTAAGATATATATATATAGTGGTGTGTGTTCAAGCTTTTGGTTGCAATCCTCATATCAACTTTCTATAGTTTCCTAACGCATGCATATCATATCATGAGAGAAAATGACATTGAAACTCTACTTGCCTTGCATCGCTTAAAAGGTACATTTTCATGTGTTTCTATTCAAATCTTATCGCTTCTTGCTAATTTTTTCTAATAAGTTTTTTACTTCTATTTTCACAGCTCCATTGGGTCCGAATTCAATCACTGATTTTGGCCAGATTGTGAACAAATTGCGTCTTCAATGATGCGAGTATGCAAAGATATGTTTGTTTTTCGTTTTTTATGTGCAATAGTTGCTATAACGTCATGCTGTTTTTGTGCATCATAATGCATGGAGCAGTTTTTGTTAACTAAGAGACATAAATGCGATTAACTAAAAGAGACATAAATAGACAAAAGTTGTTTGATTTTACGCTGTTTTTTTCCATTTTGTTTTCATTAGCAAGCATATAAAATTGTTAGCTTGAGAAAATATCACCAATTCAACTGCACATGATTTTGTTATTCACTACGGTTGTACACTTGGTTATAAGACATGATTGTTTTTCCCTTACTTTTTACACCTTATAGCTTACATAGAATTACAATTGAACTGCACATGATTCAATTGCATATGATTTTTTATAATGTAGTGCTTTTTTAATTGCTATAAATTATTGTTGTTTATTTTTTCTTAGTGCACCTTATAGCTTACATACAACAAAATTTATAATTAGAATTAAGGATAGTTTTGTATATATTCTACAAAATTATCTACTTTTAGGCCTAAGTCTTACCAAGGAGATTGAGTATGAATTGTATCACTATGATACACTGCTTGATCCAGCTTGCAATCAATTTGAAGTTATTGTTGACAACAAACATGGAAAGATGTGTTTTACTCACAGAATAGTCGAATTGGATCGATTCAATTTTTTTCTCCTAATGTTATCAATGGTTTGTAATTTTGGATTATAATTCCAATTGAATTTCGTATTGATTTTAATTATCTATAGTTCATGTATTAAATCTGATATGTCCATTCTCATAGTTTATGATCTATTCAAAAAATAGAAAGTATTTTTTTAATGAAAAAAAAACATTTTAAACAATGACGTTTGGGGTATAAAGAAAAAATTATCAATTTATGTATGCTGCGCGCTGACCATGTATAAAAAAGGATGCCAAATCTATCTTGAAAGAATACTTAATAATAAAGAAGTTTAATATGGTAGCAATGATGTTTACTTAAGAAAGACCAATGAACATATAAATAATATGTCATTAGTAGTAAGAAAGTTAAATTTTCATTCCATTAATCTTCGACAACAACTGATAAATCTAGGGGTGTTCGTGGGTGGGTTTGGGTTGAGTTTGACCAAAACCAAACCAAATAGGGTACTCCGGTTTGGGTGAGGTAAAATAACCACTCGTTATACAATTGAGTGGGTTTGAGCAAACCCACTAATTTTTGGGTTGAGTTGGATTTGGTAATGGGTTACCCAACTTGTTTTTCTATTTTTTTAATATTAAATGACTAAATGACAAATCCTTGTAATTTTGTTTTAAAATAGTACTCTACCTTTTAATTTTCTTAGAAAAATGTTTAACTTATTTTACTATAATTTTATGCATCATAGAATATCAAATAATAAACTCCATCATAAAGTACTTGCAACAAACTAAAGTTGCATGACATAAAATTGCGTTAGTATTAAAATAACCAAAAAGTGCAACATATTAATTTGTAACTCTAGTATGTTTTGATTTTCAATCTATAGGGTACAATGTGTATGTTTTGATGATATAACTTTCTTCTACCCTATAAAAATAAAGATAAAAAATATTAACATTATTGGGTAAGTGAGTTTTTTGGGTTTGAGTTTGATTTTACCCACCCAATTACCCAACCCAACCCAACCCATTTTTTTGGGTGGGTTTGACCGGATTTTCATGTTTGACCCAACCCATGAACACCCCTAGATAAATCTGTTTGATAACAACTTGCTACAAACAATAGTGATTATTCAAATTTACATTAGAGGGAAGCTAATAGTTAGAGACAAATAAGTTATAATATTCATTAAATGCACTCAATGTTGAATGTTGTGTATTGTGTGGCTCAAGAACATGTATTTAGGATATTTGAGCTATATAATTAATGTGCATAGAATCCTAAAAGGTGTAATTGATTCATTTTAGAGAATTGGTGTGGATATGATGCTTCGAATTCTACATTGTAGTGTGCATGTTTTTTTTTAAAGATAAACATGCCTTCTTTATTTCTATTGATTAATGCATAATTAATGATGTTGTCCATTGATTCATGTCAGACTTTATTTTGACATCAACTCACATTTGTTGATTTTAAAAGTTAATTCTAGAGATGGGTTGAGAATACTTTTAACTACTGAAAATTGTGAATATACTAACGTCACTACAAATGTCGTGTACACAGAAGTCTTTCGTAATGTATGATAATTAATGTTCAAAGTAAGGTTATGGAACTAATTAATCTTACCACGAGTGCCATTTGTAATACATTATCATCACATCACCTATTTTTTTGATGTAAACCGAGTATCCTCCACGCGCGCAACTGCAGAGACTAATCTCTCGAGCATTGTGATACTTAAATGAGCGGCAAACTCTTCCTAAAAGTTTTCATCACATCACCTATAGGAATACATTTATGTGCTTTATAACTTATTTGTGATTGCTTTAGTCGGTAGGACCCGTGCATCACACGGGTCGGTGATCTAGTAATCAAAATGGCTTAATAGGTCATTTGGTCCTCTAATTAATTTCAAGTTTTCATTTTGGTCCCATAACTAATAAAACTCATGTTTTGGTCCCTCACCTTTACCTCCGTCGGTCAAATAAATCCCTTGCTGTTAAGTTTAACCCTAAATGTCTATAATAAACCAACTTTAAGAGTGACCCACCATAGACTTTCTTAATTTTAACCGTTTGATTTTTTTTAAAGAAAGAGGACCGTTGGATCGTTTTTTTTTTAGGGAAGGTGTGGGATTGTTCTTTGTCATCATCATTCATCATCTATTATCTACCTTTCTCTCATTCAATATTTATCATCTTCAAACATAAACCCATAATTTTTTTACTTAAAAAAATCAATAAAATTAACAAACAAATAAAAATTTATCTCTTTCTTCCCTAAACTCTCTTCATCTTCTGTAACCAAAAATAAAACTCTCTTCCTCCTCCGCCACGTTGCCGTTGTTTCCTCCTCCGATTTCAACTAGTATGAGTTCAAATCTAAACACTACAACCGCTTAGATTGCCTCCGTATCAGTGATCGTTCACCACCACACCACAATCGTTCAGATCTGACCACATAATCAACCACCATCACGCCTCCGGTGAGTGTTTGTAAGAGAGAGAAAGGAAGACACTGCCATTTAGATCCAACGGCGGTGGAGAGAACACGAGCGAAATAGAGAACGTAGAGGAAAGTGTTTGTGGTGGTTGGTGGTGCGACGGTGTGATGGTGGCCGGTGGTGCGACAGTGTGGTGATGAGATTGGTGGTGGTGAGAATGCTGCATCCAATCCCAATTTCGGGAGAAGAAAGAGGAAATGAAAGAGAATGAAGTGGTTGTGAATCTGATGAGTGAAGGGAAGATGTTATGTCTTCTTTGAAGTTGTTGATGTTGGTGAAGTTAACAGTTGCGTTTGGAGTGAGATGGAAAAGAGAAGAAAAATTAAAAGAGAATAAAGGGTTTGATAGATATATTAAAAATTCTGGATTTTTTAATTTGAGTGATGATAGTGTTTAAAATTCTTTTTTTTTAAGCAACAATGTTTGAAATTCTGGATATTGAAAATTTTGGATTTTTTTAATTTGAGATATATTAAAATTGAATTCCATTGTTAATGTTTTGTGTTGTTGATAGTTGTGGTTGTTGTTTTTGGAATTTTTTATGGTTTTTTTATGAATGTTATTGAAGATTATGAGGATGATGAAGAAGAAAGTAGTTTGGTTTGGTTTGTGATGAATTTGATAAATTATGGTTTTTTTTTGTTGATTTTTTTATGAATGTTCTTGAAGATTGTATGAAGAAGTTGGGGAAGAAGATGAAGGAATGAAAAAAAAAAAAATTAAGTGTTGATGATTCACTGAAAGATACAATAGACTTGCATGATCCAACGGTCCTCTCTCTTAAAAAAAGATCAAAGGGTTAAAATTGAAAAATTAATTAGGTCTATGGTGGACTATCTATAATATTGCTCCACAGTAGAAATTTGAGGTTAAAGTTGACAGAAATGATTTATTTGACCGACGGAGACAAACGTGAGGGACCAAAACATGAGTTTTATTAGTTATGAGACTAAAATGAAAACTTGAAATTAATCAGAGGACCAAATAACCTATTAAGCCGATCAAAATTTTAAAATAATCCTCTACTTTCCTAAAAAAAAAAAAAATAGTGTCCTCTACTTCGTTACTAAGATAAAATGACTATTACAAACAAAAAAAAATTGAGAAAACGACGGCGTTTAATAGAAAAGTATCAAATAATAATAATATTCCAGGAAGAGTCGAGTTCACAGCAGAGAAAAAGCTCCGGCAACCGATAATGGCACTTTAGTGCGACGGTGTCTACCATTTCTTCCTTCGCTAAAACCCACACTCTTCAACCGATAATGCGCTCCAAGGACAGAATCTCTTACTTCTACGACGGTGCGTTTTCTCTTTTCTTTTTATCCATTTCCACTTTTACACTCTAATAATCGCGTTTTCTCCTTCAGCTGAATCAGATTATTCTGCGTAGAAGTGATTTTCAAAATTTATTTATAGCTCTGTTAATTCATGTTCCTCGAAACCCTAGCTTCATTCATGTGATGTGTAAGGAATTAAACTTGCGTTTAGAACTGTTTTAGGTTTCGGATCCAAGTCGTTGTTTAGCTGAACGTTAAGGCTTTTTCGTGTTTTCGAAAATGCAACTGTGAGAAATTTAGGTTTATTTGTTTTCCGTTAATTTAGGTTTAATCAATTTCATTTTCGTAAATTATTACCTGTGTCTACTTGTTAGAGTCACGTCTCATAGTTTTTGAATTATTGAGATCCGCTCCAATCGAGGCTTGTTTGGATTGACGTATTTGAGTTTATATTCTGACGTAAGTTTTGTGATGTTTGGGAGAGCTTGTTGAAACAGCTTATGACACTGTCGATAAGCTGTTTTCAGCTCGTTTTCATAAGTTCTCTAAAATAGCTTATGAAAACTGCTTATAGCTTACATGAAAACAATTTAATTTAATTTAGTTTTAGCTTTTGGTATAGAAATAGCTTATAAATAACCGCTTATAATAATAAGCGCTTTTGATATAAGTTGCCAATAAGCTGTTTATACAGGACCTTGATATTGGTGATGTACAATTGAGTGAGTCAATGAGGATGACATTTTCGATAGGACAAGAAATTCCACGAAGTGAACTGTTATGACATTTTCGATAGGACAAGAAATTCCACAAAATTTGTCCACATTAACTCACTACATTATCAATTGGACTGACAATGCATTAACGATCATATCGGGTTTATAGTTTTAATCGATAATCATGTCATAGGAGACTGTTTTAAATCATCCTCTCTCTCTCCTTACACTTATAATTTTGTATGGAGGGGAACATAGTAGTCAATCCTGGATAGTGGTGCGTAACGGCCGATCCCAAAAGTGGGATAGCGTATAGCGGTATGACAAATAGCGGTCACCGATATTTGATTATTTTTTTTTGGACAAATTACATGAATAATACTATAAAGTATAAAAAAAAAAAAATATAAAATTAAATATAACACTCAAATCTAATGAAATATTCATAAATCAAAACACCAAAAAACAAAAGACAGAGGAACAAATAAAAAAATCATAAAACAAGAGAAACCATAAAACAAGAAAACAGAGGAAGAAAAAAGAACAGTGAAAGAGAGAAGAGATCCCCAAGTGGTGTTTTCCAGTTGGAAGAGAGAAGAGTGTGTTTTCTGGCGGATGTAAGAAGAGAGAAAGAGTTGAAAAATGTCATGGTTTATGAAATCCCCAAAATTCCCTCAAAAAGGTTTTGAAAATATGGTCAATTTAGAAATTTCCTACTAAAATCAAATAGCGGCTGAAGCGGCCGCCATCCACTGCGTTCTGCCACACCGCTATAGCAGCTGAAGCGGCATCTATTTGATTCTGCACCGCTACTAGGGGTGGGCAAAAATATCCAAAAACTGAACCGAACCGGTTAACCGAACTGAACCAAACTAAAATTAACTGAACATTACATTGGTTATTGAACTGAACCGTTATTTTAAAAACAGTTCATTAACTGAACCGAACAATTAACCGAACCGAACCAAACTCAATTAACTGAACTAAACCATTACATCTCAATTAATCACATCAGTGCTCACTTCTCACACAAAAGTTCATTTTCACACAAAAAGAACCCTTTTCTAAATCCTAATTTCATTTCAATTTCAATCCAATCCACCTCTTATTCTCTGATTCTCACTCAATCGAAGCTCACATGATTAATTGTTGGTGAAGTCTTAAAGCTTTTTGCATCTGTTGGTGAATACAAGATAGCTGTAGAGTTGTTTAAGACACTGGGTTTTGCTAATTAGGTTTCTGGTATGTTAATTTAGAAATTCTTTAGTCAGGCATCACTATCTCTCTCATTAATTGTCTCTAGGCTTTGGTATGTTATATCATATAATTATCATGTCTAGTTGGAAATCACTGCATACTGTGAACTTTATATTCATGTTGGAAATCGGTGCATACTGTGGAATTGATAGAATGTTGATTACATGTGTAGCTCATTTGCATTTTTGCATGTTTGATAAGATGTATCTTATCAGGTTTTTGACAAATCTTCTCTTAAATCCATATTAAAAGTGTCAGCAATTGATTTTTAAGAAAAACCTATGTAGAACATATTTGTCTGGTTGTACAAATGTTCTTGAAATAGGACAACTCTTGTTTAAATTTGCCAAAGTCAAATACTTTTAGATGATAAGAAAAAACTATGCAGGATACGTAAAAAAAATACTAAGATTAAAAAGATATATATGTTGATAATTTGGTACAAAATTGAACTATATTTTTAAGTATCTTCCATTTTCTAAATGGTTTGACGAATTTTGAATCATTCAAACTGTTGGGTCATGAGAGAGTATGGAAGATCATCACATTAGGCCTTAAATAATCATACAAGTGAGAGAGACACGACACTAACTTTGGTTCGGTTTGGTTCGGTTTGGTTCGATTAGTAAGTTACGAAACGGTTAACCGAACCATAACTTTGGTTCAGTTCGTTCCAAATCTTAAACGGTTCGGTTCGGTTATTCCGAACCATTTCAACACTTTGGTTCGGTTCGGTTAATATGGTTAACCGAACCATGCCCACCCCTAGTCGCCACTATGCTACACGTGGCCGCTATAGCGCCGCTATTGACTATGGAGGGGGAGGAGGGTCCATTTTCCAAAAATTGGATAGAGTAGTAACGGTGGTCACATTTCACTAATGTGAAAAGTATGTGAACTTGGTTTAAGCATTTGAAGTTGCATTGACCGAAATAAGTCATTCGTCAAAGTCAAGCTACAAGGACCAAAAATGTAATCTGAGTTATTAATTATTTTGCCGACTCTTTGTCACTATAAATCAATTTGCATTTATTTTTTAAATTTTCATGCTGTTAGGCAAGGGAAGTAGTACGTTTAATACCACTCGAGTTCTGTGAGGAGCTGATCAATCTTAAGTACTTGTTAGTTTTTTTATTTTAAGTATTTAATAGACATTGTTTATTTGCATGTTTTCTTGAACTAAGTTACTTAAATTTCCTGTTGCAGGTGATGTCGGTAGTGTTTACTTTGGGCCAAACCATCCCATGAAGCCTCACCGTCTTTGCATGACTCACCATCTTGTTCTCTCGTATGATCTTCATAAGAAGATGGAAGTTTATGTCAGTAACACATGTTGTCTGTTTCATTTTCATTTGTATGTTTGGTATTTTGTTGCCATATGTTGATTGTTGTGGCTGATTATGTAAATAATGTTATTCGGATTATTTCTTTTTTATATGATGCAGCGTCCACACAAAGCTTATCCTGTTGAGCTTGCCCAGTTTCACTCTGCTGATTATGTTGAGTTTTTGCACAGGATTACACCTGACACTCAGCACTTGTTCTCAGATGAACTGGCCAAATGTATGCTTTTCTCAATTTTAAACTGATAAGTCCCTGTGATTTAAGTTTTTCGATTTACACAATAAGAAACATTGATAGAATTTATCGCTGTTTATTATATTTTCTATGTCAGAGAAATAGAGGAAAAGTGGAACTTAATCTATTTGTGTAGAGACTGAAGTCTAATCAATTTGAGTATATATTTGATTTAATTTCTTTTGCCTTCTAAATTTTTGACATAATTTGTCTTAGATATTATAGTCATTAGACTTGTGTTCCGCAACCTTAATAATTAAGCTTTGAACCACTGAAAACTATTTCATATTGTTAGTTTTGTTTTGTTGATTGGATTCAAGGTTTTTGTTTTTTAAACTGTCTTATACATATCTAGCTGGAGAGTAAGGATAGTTCATCTTTTAGAGAGAAAAAGGAGGCGGTGGTTGGGAAGTTCTATGGAAGATAGCAAATTTTTATACCCTCAACTTGTTACTTTTCCTCTCAATTAGCAAATTTTTTTACCCTCAAATTGTTATTACTTTTCCTCTCAATAATAGCTTAGCTTGCATCCTCACTTTCAATAGTTGATATCTAATTTCTCAAGTTAACATTCTCCTATCTAATGTTTTTATCTTAATATTTTCTGTTCATTGTTTAGCTAATAACAAGATCCATCTTTATTGTTGATCATTCATGTCAGATAATCTCGGAGAAGACTGTCCTGTGTTTGACAACTTATTTGAATTTTGTCAGATGTACGCTGGTGGAACTATAGGTAATATGTTTATAGTTGAAACTATAGGGATTTAGATAGGGGAAGAATAAAAAGGACTAAAGTAATTGATATTGAATTGATTTATACTAATTCTAGACTCCTATAAGGAAAGGAAACAAACCATGAAATATATGATTACATGCATCAATCTTAAGAGATTATCTTATATACAATGAAGATATTACAAGCTACTTTTCGTTTATTCTAACAGTCATGTTGAGTCTAAAGTCTATTATGCTTTAATCTTGTTACAACTTTGTGAGTGGCTGGAATAGTTACCAGCCTGAAGAGCCGATTGAAATGTTGCATGAACAAGGAAGATGAAAATGTACTGGAATGATCATAAGTGGACATTTCCTAGCAACCAAATCATGCACAGCAAAATATTCTCCAAATTCATTATAAATGGCATCTGGACGCTATAAGAACTACACGAAAATTTAGGATTAAAAAAATTGAAATTGTGGCTGGTGTGCTCCATACCCATGGATAATTCATCAGTGACATGCCTCATAAATGAGATAGGGGGGATACTGTAAATTTCCCAAGATACAATGATGATATGATTACATTTTTTTCGTACATTCTTACCATGATTTTGTGATTCTCTTGAATTTGGCATGCCTTGTTTGTCTAATTTATGCTGACTAACATGTACCTGCAGATGCTGCACGCCGATTGAACAATAAACTGTGTGATATTGCTATAAACTGGGCTGGTGGACTACATCATGCCAAGAAATGTGAAGCCTCTGGATTTTGTTACATCAATGACTTGGTTTTAGGGATCTTAGAGCTTCTTAAACATCATCCCCGTGTTTTGTATATTGATATAGATGTGCACCATGGAGATGGTGTAGAAGAAGCTTTCTACTTCACTGACAGGTCTGCTACTTTCTTATATTTTATCAGATTTAGGAAGTTCAAAGTGTTGAGAACCTTCAAGTTATCAAAACAATATCATTATAAATTTCACAACTATATTTATTAGTCTAACAGACCTTTAAATGCTTTCTTTGAAACCATCAACTTTGACCTTGGAATAGAATGGGTGCTATGTAAGCTTTGTATTCATATCATTAGATGATTAGATTTGAATAGCCTCTTTACAACAATCATGCCATGCCTTATTCGCTCTCCTCTAAATATAATATTCTGAGTTGGTACACAGAACTTGCTTTTCATGTTATATTCAGAGACAATATTTTTGCCATACTGCACGTGATTTTTCTCTACTTCATTAAATGTTAAAGTTTGACGTGACAGGGTTATGACAGTCAGTTTTCACAAGTATGGAGATTTGTTCTTTCCAGGAACAGGGGATGCTAAGGTGATTTTCTTTATTCTGTTTGTATTTTTAGTGTTTTTCTTGTTTCGATTGTAGTAATCACCTCTTTTTATAAGATTGATGTTTCAATTGTATAAATTGTTATGGATTGGGATATCACTGTTCCCTCTGCATATGTTAAATTGAATATCCTGTGTTTGAAACATTTCGGAAGCTCTCAATAGATTGGAATGATTTGAACTGATTTTACCTTATTGAAGGAAATAGGAGAAAGAGAAGGGAAATTTTATGCCATAAATGTCCCACTCAAGGATGGAATTGATGACTCTAGCTTCACCAGACTTTTCAAGACTGTAAGTTCTTATGTTCTTTTGGCCGAATTGCAACTTCAATAAGGCATTCATTATTGTTACTTTTGGCTTGATGGTTTGTTCTCTGAACCTTTTTAAATTCTTGCGATATAGATCATTTCCAAAGTAGTTGAAACATATCAACCTGGTGCCATAGTTCTACAGTGTGGAGCAGATTCACTTGCTGGAGATCGCTTGGGCTGCTTCAATCTCTCTATTGATGGTGCTTATTTCCCAGTAAATTTCCCATTCTGGTGAAAATATCATCATCTGTTACAACCCTTTGGCCTTGTTCTTCCTCACAATTGTTGATACCTATTGTGCAGGACATGCTGAATGTGTTAGATTCGTAAAGAAATTTAATGTGCCCTTACTGGTGGGTTTATATCACTTTATTTTTGCCTTCCATTCACCTGTACAATGAGTGGGATTTACATGAGTGGATTTCTGCCACAGGTCACTGGAGGAGGGGGATACACAAAAGAAAATGTTGCTCGATGTTGGACAGTCGAAACTGGAGTTCTTCTAGATACGGAGCTTCCAAATGGTATATTAAGTTAGCCTCTTTGCAAATGTTAAATTGCGGCATGTTTTCCTGAAATTTATGTTCTTTATGAATTGGATTTAATATTTTTGTTCTTTTACCATAAAAAAAATATTCACTGTTAAAAATTTTAAAAAAACATACAGAGATAGATACTGCCATGTGAATTGTGAAGCGATGTTTTTTTTTTTTGGAACTATTTTTGGCTTTACATCACACTCTTGGAACAACGGAGAAAACTTTACCAAATACCCGTTATGAGGCATATGATATGAGAGGTTGCAATGTTGTAATTTCTTCATTGTAATCTCCTGCAATATCTGCCTAGAGAATGATTTGTGACCTAACTAGTGTTTATCATGATTCTAATATGGTTTGCTTCTCCTTTTTCCAACCTCACTGGTTGCTTTTGCTTGAAGGTGACCTGATAGACTATGTAATCTGTCGTCACACTGCAAACTACTAAATTATTTTTTAGAAGCATAACAAAAAACCATTCATACTTCTCTGACTAATATCTTAAGCGTTCGGGATAATCAGCTCATGTAATGGTAAGAGCCTCTACGGCTAAGTGATAAAACATTTGACTGTCACCATACCCACCTTCTAAATTTAAAAAAAAGATTGAGTTGTAGAATTAGATAGGTGTTCACGTTTGAAGTGCAACTAGCTCTTATGTGAGGGCGTATTAGAAACTATTCATGTGTTTACACCTATCAGGTTGGGTTTTTTAGATTTTGGTTGATGGTAGTTTCTTGTATCTCTTTTCCAATGCGTTGAATTTGGATTTCAGATGTAAATTATGTCGTGTTATTTCTAAAGTCAACATTTTTCAACTGCTTGGTCTTTCTTGTGCAGAGATCCCGGAGAATGATTATATCAAATATTTTGGACCAGACTTCTCATTGAAGATTCCAAATGGGTTTATAGTATGTAATTGTCAATAGTCTTGTTTATATTATTATCTATATATTTACCTGGACTTTTATTTATTTTTAAAATTGACTTGAGACTCAGTTTCTGGTTTGAATTTTGATACTTCAAATTACATTGTTATAATTTTAGTTTAGACTCTCCAATGTGCAGTGAAATGTGTTTATGTTCTCATTAATTTTCTTTGAATTGATCAGGAAAATTTAAATAGCAAATCATATCTTAGCACTATAAAAATGCAAGTCATGGAAAATCTGCGCTGCATCCAACATGCTCCGAGTGTGCAAATGCAAGAGGTGAGTTCCTCCTTGAAATTGGGATACCCCGCCCAGAAGGCAGTCTCAGTTTTTTTACATAAATTTCTTTGTTGTGATGATCTGTTTTGTTTTAAACTTAGAGTGATCATGTAGTGAAGTATTAGCTCTCTAAATCAATTATTTGCCGCGAGAGGTTTATTTTTAAAGAAATGAATTAAAAAAGAGCCCTCATGATGGTGCTTCTAACTTTAAAATGAGAATCGTTAGTAGACTGGGGACAGTGGTGATAAAAAGTCGTGCAGAAGACTGAAATCTATCGCATAGGTCATAAGTTATAGCATGTTAGTGAACATTTAATTTCAGGATTTATCGATCATTATCTCTAGCTAGTAGGTTTTTGTTTTTGGACCAGCGTGGTTTGAATTCAACCTCCTTCTGTGCTGTCATGATAAAACCACTTTTAACCAAAGCTGACACAGCCAATACATAAACTAATAATATGTTCCAAATGGCGAGACTAACTTTTTGTGGGTTAATTGCAGGTCCCACCTGACTTCTACATTCCTGATATTGATGAAGATTTGCAGAACCCTGATGAGCGCAATGATCGTAAGGAGAAATAACTTTTTATTTATTTTTCTTTATTCCCTATGTTGACTAGATGTGAAATCTTAGTTTATTGATTTTGATAATTCTCTTTCCAGAGCACACTCAAGACAAGCACATCCAGCGTGACGATGAATATTATGATGGTGATAATGACAATGATCATCAAATGGATCTTCCATGACGTTAGCTCCTGCCATGTGCATCCTTTTGTTTGGAGAGAGACCGTTTTTAGAGACAATGTGACTAGATAGAAATACCCGGTGTTGTATTAAGAAAGCATTAGGGCTAACCCAAGTGACTCGTGTATATTGGTTAGATTTTTTGGTATTATTGTTTTGTATATTTGCTGAAAACCGCATTAATGTCGTTTTGAACTTATGTCTTTTTATTTGTGGCGTTAACATGTGCCCGAGACATCAGCTATTCTAGGTAATCTCAAGAATTTGCACAATATATGGAAAATGATTTTGGTGCATAATTATTTCGGGATTGTTTTTGTGCCTTCCTATTTTTGGGAAGAAAATATGTAGTAAAATGTAAATCTTTAAGATTTGGATTGCAATGGATTTCAATCTTTGTAAAAGTAATGTTGGCACTTTTATGAATGATTGTAAGCTCTCCTCAACATTCTTAGGCATATCTCCTTTATATTTTATGAACAAGTATTGACTCTTACTTGGAATGGGGTGCAAGTTGTTTAGAGTCTCGTCTTTATGTTTGAAATTCGAATAGATGATTTGTGGCATCTTGTTACATTTGGTCAACAAATTCATAGTCTTCTGACATCTACATGAAAATAGAAATATTTCTTCTGTAAATTGGATACATCTACGTGTTTATGTGTCTTAGTTCTCAATAAATTTTCTTGTGCTATTTTTGTCTCTCACTTTTTTAAACATTACAACTACCTCAATTCATTCCCATAGATTTGAAACTCTAATGCACCACCCTTAGTATAGTACATGTTACCTGATTTACCAGTCAAAACTTCACTTGAAAATAACTTAGGGTATGGAATCACATTCCCTAGAATGATATACTTAAGAATAAAATTTTCAATTATTCCTTCTCATTTGTTTGTTAACAATTTAGATTTCTTTAGATGTTTTCAAAATTTGTTTGACAAAATGTAGATCCTTGTAATCATTCTTCTGATGTGCATGTCAACTGATTCAATTAATCTTAACTATGCTATAATCTGCGGGGTCTCAGTACTCAATGAGGAACACTATCCATGAAAGCTACTAATATCAGGATTGTATCTTCTGGCTATTAAAAGGGGATTAGGAATCTGTTATTTTCAGCCAAAATATCATCCAGCAATGATTAACAAGCATCTTCAAGCAAATATATTGTATGAGATTGATACATACTACTTCTAGACTCCAAAACATAGTTTGTGAATTCTTCATAAATACCTAACAAATATATTATGGTGGTTCTCTCAAAAAAAAAAAAAAATATTATGGTGGAAATACCGTCTTCCATAATTTTTGTGTGGACTTTAATCTCTACAAAAAATAAATAAAACTCAAGGTAATCACTAAATTTTTTATTTTTAAGATAAATTAGTCCCTAACTCGGTATAACATATAAACTTATTTGTGCGGGACTACATTTGATTTGATTTTTGTCATCCCTACGTTGATTTGCACAAAAAATGTAAAAGAATAAAATAGATCTTCACCGTATATTACTACCACAAAAAAAAAAAAAAACCTTGAAAAA
>Ga0228710_1008205_pt1 | contig 15066 bp, 4 predicted proteins | sample MedpolnodulmetaG_FD_177995 | JGI IMG/M metagenome (GOLD analysis project Ga0228710, IMG submission 177995) | Root nodule microbial communities from Medicago polymorpha collected in Santa Monica, California, United States - pink nodules | ecosystem: Host-associated > Plants > Roots > Nodule...
ATTTTTATCCAAAATAAGCGGGCAAATCATCATTCATTTCCAAATTTCGTTCACTCTCCTCCACCTGAATATATACCAGAAAACACCATTAAGAAATAACACTATATTATATTAGAGATAAATTTAAGGGTTAATAGGTCTTTACCCCCCTGTAATATAGGTCATTTCCGGTTTTCCCCCCTGTAAAATATTTTTTTTGATTCACCCCCTGTAAAATATTTTTGTTTTGATTTACCCCCCTAATAGGCCAAACAAAAACCAATTTTATTTTTTTTTTCAAGAATTTTTCGTTTTTGTTTGGCCTATTAGGGGGTAAATTAAAACAAAAATATTTTACAGGGGGTAAATCAAAAAAAATATTTTACAGGAGGGAAAACCGGAAATGACCTATATTACAGGGGGTAAAGACCTATTAACCCAAAAATATATTTAGAAATTAAGGTGCAAAGAAAATACGAACATTTCCCCCACAACTTTTATGTACGAGTACTGTGGGGAGAATTTAAATTTTTGGATCATCATTTTCTTGAGGTATTTTTGGATCCCTCGCTGTTCTCTTCACTGTTATTCCATTTATCATATTTCAGTTTTATTTGAAGATGTTTGTACTTTGTAAGATTTGATAAATATTCTTCTACACTACTTTCTATGCAATATACCAGGCAATGAGTTTTATTTACACTTCTATTACATAAATATAAAATTATCCGTAAACTTAGCTCAGTTGGTAGGGATATTGTATATTATATGTAAGAGTTGAAGTTTGAACCTCAGACATTTAACTTCTCCACATTTATAATGTTTGAGTCTATCCACTATGTTACTTGACAAATTTTTTTTTAAGTAAATAAATATAAAATTATCTTATTTTCTATTACTTGTATATTTTTTTACTCCTTTTACATTAATTTCTTTGATTTTTTTCCTTTCAAATCCAAAAAGTGTAAACATAAGAAAGTAAGAGACAAATAGATATAATAAACAATGGAAGAAGAAGGAAGAAAATGAGCACAAAGAATACTATAAAGTGGCTTATCATCCAAAAAAAGAATACTACAAAGTGGCATGCTTGCTTCTCCTCAAATTATTGGTTTGATGATCTTAAAATATGTATAGCTTTGGTCATCCATGACATGGTGGTAGGCCTGTTCACAAATTTGCCTCAACAGTACCATAGTACAATTTAATTGAAAAATGAAAATCATAACAGAGAGACCTGCACGTTGCACTTATAAATCTATTAATCTTCTTCTATTTCCAAATTTACAAGCAATGATTTAATGACTTTTCAAATTACCAAAGGATGCCCTCAGATTGTCCTGGAAACAAAATTGATTTTAGAAATATAAAATGAGCTGTGTATGTGTTATTTTATGAAGAATTCCATACATGAAACGCAAAAAAGTAAACGTGGCACATCTTTTCCTTTTTTCTAACAAATAATAATTAAAAGAAGAAAAAAAATATAAAGGTGATTTTGATGGAAGAAAAATCACTTCTAAAAACCAACATTTCGCATATAAAATTAAAATATTTTAATATTGGATGTTCTCATCCCACAAATCAATTTTTATATATTTGGGCTCCGACCAATCAGACAATCACCTACGTTTACAGATCTTTCTACCCTGAAATTTAAGAAGTTATAAAGTGTAGCTTAGAATTGAATGCACGTTTAACGTGAAAACAAACACATACTCTAAATTGAAGCTAGAGTGCTCATGCACAACAAACACTTTTGCAAAATTTGTTTCAAGCTAATTCTAGTAACTATCCTATGGTTCTTGATGTGGTTGGTCATAAGATTGGTGATGAGAATAATTGTATGCCAACTACTGCACCATTTTCGGTGGATGAGTTTTGGACTGCAATTTTTCAAATGCATCATGATAAAGCCTTTGGTCTAGATGGTCTCAACCTAGCTTTCTATCATAGATTCTGAAACTTGTTTAGAGGAGATACTAATTATGCAGGCTTGTATTCATTGGTTGGATGAAGGTGAGTTGCATAGCTCTAATGGGGGACAAACATAGTGTGATTTATGCTCCATTGCCCTCTCTAAAATACCCCATATATAACAAAGTTTAAGTAAAAGTGAGTCAAAGAAAGTTGATGTAATTGGTATACAATTTGGACCAAAAACACCACTTTTGCTTATATTTTGTTACCGAGAGAGTATATGAGTATTATGGGGGAGTAGTCTACAAAACTCTGTCAAACGTGTTCTCCCTAAGTGTATTTTTGAAGAGCATTATGGTTTTATTGCAGTTCGGTCGATTCTAAACAATGTCTTGATAGCTTTAGAGGTTATCCATTTCTTGAAATTCAAAACTAGAGGAAAGTTTTAGGAAGTTGCTCTTTAATTGATATTAATAATAGCAAAGCTTATGTAGATTGGAGGTATCTCTTCACTATCTTGGGAGAAGAGGGTTTTAAACAAAAATGGATAGGCTTGATGCGGATTTGTGTTACTACGGTGAAGGTTTATCTTTTTATTCTTTGCACTGAAATTTTATCTGTTTTATTACACTAGGCTCAACTGCAGAGCATTATCCATGGAGTCAATGTGTGTCATGAAGGTCCTACTTTTGTCATCTCTTGTTTTCAAATTACAACTTCCTATTATTTTCGAACTGAGGAGAGAGAAGCTCAATCTCTTCGAACTAGTAAATATCTCGGTCTTCCATCTATGACTGGTTGAAGAAAATGATTTAGCTGGATCAGTAGGATTTTTTTGGGTCAAATAGCCTAGTGACTAGGCTCACACATTTTTAAATGTGAAGAAGTGGAAAGTCCATGGTTTGAACCCCGACACCTGTATAATATTATCGTAGTAGGATTTTATCTATGGTAGCTCGTGAAGTTTTACAAAATCAGTGGCTCAAGCTATCCCATCATATTGCATTAGTGTGTTCCTTCTTGGCTTATATGGATTTAATCTAGCAATGTTGGGGAAACAAGGTTGGAAATGTATAACCAACCAGTTGCTATTGTTACTAGAGTTTTCAAAGCTAAATATTTCTCAAGGGATGGTTTTCTTAGGGCGACATTAAGGCACAACCCTAGTTATGTCTGCCGTGATATATGTGGTCTTCTTGAATGGTGGGAATGAAATTCTAGGAATATGTCTTTTGAATTTGCATCATGTTGAGGTTTAATAAACACGGTACATACACTGAGATTGCATATTTGGTGCACATTTGTTATGTCTGCAGCAGAGGGAGAGGCTTGGGGACTTAACCAAGCTATAGATTGGTTGATTTCTTTGGATTTGAATTGGGTCATTTATAGAGATGGATTGCAAACAAGTAGTAGACAATGTTCACAACATCAAATCTGACTTATCTGAGTATGGTTCTATAATTTCATTGTTGGGACCTTTTATCTTTAAAAAACAACAACTATGCAATTGTGTTTACTAGGTGAGAAGCAAAATGATACTGCTCACACTCTAACAAAAACATTACCAATTATACTATTCACAATGTTTTTACGTCTATTCCTCATTGTATTTGGACATTTTTATTGAATTAAATGACTTGATTTTGCTTGTGTAAAAAAAAAGTGAAAACGAACACATATGCTAACTTGAAGTTAGAACATTCATACATAAAAAAGACGAAATTAGAATTTGAAACTTTTGCATGTGCAATTAGTAGTCTTAAATTTTCAAGTTTCAAACCTATGATTTTATTTCCCTATGAGTTCTCAGTCGTCAAATCTATCTGAAATTAAGGGGACATAGATGTAGTTTTGCATGAAAGATGAGTACGAAAATGAGATTTAAAGAGAAAATTTGTTAGGGGAAAACATTTGTTTAATCCTTGATATAAATTATGGGTTGAGGGTAAGTGGGTATTGGGGGAAACAAATTATGTCTAATCTTTGATATGTATTATGGGTTGGAAACCGGAGTACCCCTTGTACTCGTTATGGTTCAATGTAAACAGACTCGTGAATTTCGTCAAATTCAAATTCACCTTTGGAACCTATGGTTCAAGCTAAATTCAGATGGTTACCAAAAAAAGATAAATCAAAATTTAACATCATTGATGAATAATTCAATTTTCTGATGGCATGCCAATACAGAATTTATCGCTGCTTCCTGCTCATGAACTCCATCTAAATATCTACAATGGACGTGCCTAGTGCTATGTTAGGTATAGAATGTTCCCTTTTTCAAATAAACTTTAATTAAATCATTTGAAAAATGTCTACCGTCATAAATCAAAGCGACAAAATATAAGAAGACGTGTCAGGACTAATGTCCTGAGCTACCTGAAGGAGGTATTCTAAGTTAATATCATCAGGATAGTGTTGTAAAAGCTTTATATTAGCTATAAAATCACCGCTTAGTAGTCTGGTTTTCACGCAAAGTAGCATCGCACAACAGATCCGAAGAAGCATATCCTGCAAAAACCGGTATAAACAGACATACACAATTAAGTTTACAGTAAGCATATTGTAGATATGAAAACTGATTTCATTCTAAGAATTTGTCGCAGAATTCAGCTGAGAGAAAAACCTGAACACCAAAAGTATTACTCAGAAGAGTATCCCATATTCTCAAAATAGATTCAAATTTGAACTCTTGGGTGAGTAGCAGTGTAATCCACCGGAATGCATAGAATTGTGGTTTAACCTGTTCATGAGGTTCTACGGCATTAGTTTTAAATAAAATGGAACTGTACGAGGTGTTGAATTAAAAATGCTGAAAGGTTCCACCTTTGTTGTAAATTCAAGATGATGCCATAATTGCTCATCATTTACTTTAAGTAGATCCGACAAACGAGAAAGAGTAGCAAGGATACCACTTGAACTGTTGTCCAATTGTTGACAGAAATGATCCACAGAGTCGCCTAAGATTCGAACAAAACAAGAAAAACTATCTGCTTCTGCATTAGCCTATGACAGAAAATAAAGCATAAGGAAATAATAAGCAATAAAAGCCATCATCATAAAAAGGATTACATTATATTCTTTTATGCCAGCTGTTTATGCAGACAATCCTCAAGAAAGAATTGTTATGGGTGATATGAAAGGATGGTTATTATAATATGTAAACCATGTACTTTAAAAAGTCGAGTTTATTTAACCCTTCTGCAAGATATACAATTTGTGATTATTCAGTGTAATGGATATTATTTGGCCAAAAAAAAGTTAATGGACATTGGCCAACATATTATGAAGGACACTGAACCATGCTTGGTTGGTTTTGATTCATCTCTAAAAACTGACAAAGTTAAAAGTCAAAATTGACTAGCAGTATAGCATTCAGGCTTCTACACACGATTGGGTGAAGCGAGGAAGCATTAATGGATTCATAAGCAATATGGTCAGAAATATTACACTTAAATTTAAATTTTCGAATACAAGTTAGAGCCTTTTTAACCTTTAATTTTGGTATACTGCTGAGTAATATGTATTCATCTTGAAACAAACTATGAATTCACCCTATCCAATCGGAAAAAAAAAACAAGGGACAGGTGTATATGACATGACAAACAGTTTCTACCAAGAAAGTGCTTACAGCATTCTTCTTGTCAGTATCGGCACTAAATACATAGTATATAGGTGCCAAGACCTCGTTCATGCCTTGCACATAACAAATTGCAGGATTTAACTTCGCAAAAAGGAGAAGAATATTCTTCATTGCTTCCTATTGACAAAAGTATCAGCAAAAGTTTCAGTCAGAGGCAAGCCCCCTAAAATCTATTACTTAACTCAAGGAGGAGAAGGAGGGCATTTACCCTATTTTTTCGACTAAATGATGTCTCCGCTGAAAAGAATGGCATGTCTGGATGTGTGCGCTGCAAATCACGATCTATCTGTTCCGCAATCTCTGTATGCTAGAAAATGGACAGCCGGTGATAAGTATCGACATCATTATCTTGAAGGCGTCCAAAGTAACTATAAAATGGAGAAGAAACTTACTTGAAAATATTGTCTCCAAAGACTTTCCTTATCGAGGCTCAAAGGGTGATCTTCCGCGGGAATTTCATGTCGCTTGAGGGGGCCATCAACAGCATTGTTGTCATGCTGCTTAGTCAAACTTAAATGCTTTGGTTCCTTCCAAATGTGCTCTGTCTGTCTTAGATCCAACAATGTGATCAGTGAAAACTGAAAAGCTGGAGCTACAACACGTCCACACATATGTTCAATATAAATATGACAGCTCATGTGAAAATTGTGCAAAGCAGTAGTATATTACCGGATTCAAGAGAAGCTCCTTTTTCATATTAACATACTTTAGCCTATTCTCTTTTAATTGAGTCTCCCATAGTTCATGAGATGAAGGTAAGTAGCCCAAGAGTAGCTGGATATGGAAATCATAACAGGACAATCAGCTGCTTGTGTGCAGACATAACCACAATCAAAGAGTTTTATACTTTTGCAAAGCTAATCGTATTTCTTTTCTTTTTCAACATAAAACTATATATTTGCTAGTCTTTTTTCTTTTCTTTTTGAACAAGCTAATCAAAGCATAATAAACGCTAGGTAAGCTTAGCACAAAATTTATTACAACATTGTCCGTATCAATTAGACACCAACGCCATTTGTTTACATCAGCAGCACAGTTTTAGTTACTTTGTGTGCTGCTACTGCTAAAGTACTTATCAAGACTTCCTCCACCTGCACAGCACCATATCTCTCTAGGTTACTGCTCCTTCGATTTATTTATCCAAGCCCCTCTTATAATGTGAATTAAGCATGACAGAGCTCGCATACCCTCCTTATGTATATCAAACAATTCATGTATGTTTTATTCATCATTACCCGATCCTATATTAACACACCATTTCTTTGTTCCACCACCAACACAGCAGGCCGTTTATTTAGCACGATTTTTCCTTTTCCTCGCATTATTCGTGCTTGTCCCTCCTTCACTAACTAAATCAATTTGACACTACAACAACTCTGCAAATTCAAATACAGACTGCAGTTTTTTATGTTAGAAAATAAAGTATTGGGCTTAAGCTATTGGTATTCTATGAAACCTAGCCGTCGTTGTTAGTCTCTTTGTTATTCTCTCTGATCATCTATATTGTTAACACTTTATACCAATTGTAGAAACCTGCATATATTTAAATTGCAAAAAACAAACACTCCAACAGCTCAACTATGCCACTGCCAACACATTCAATTGCTAATCACAGTGAGCACACAAATATTTAACATCCCCTCTAACTTCAACCGATGCCCCACCAGTACTAACATATCTCCAATTCTAATGTTACATTCTTTTCTTTCTCCACTCCAATAGTCTAATTCTGATGATGGATGGAGGTCGTAAACATGTGATACATATTATATTACTCAATATCGTAAGTTGTCAAAATCCTAAGGCATCACACTATCACATTAACATGCAAAGTAAGGACCAAAGTTGAAAATTCAAATCAGGTAAATGAACACAATGGAGTTATTTTTACCTTCCAAGCCGTTGCACGCAAACCTCCTCCATCAGGAATCCCAGTGCTAGCAATTCTTTGCAACTTTTCCAAATTAATCTCCTTTCGAGAAAGCTAGATTAATAAATAAATAAATAAAAAGGAAAGAATGAACAAGAAATAGCATAAATTATAAGAAACCCTAACAAGACAAATACATAATCCACAGCACTTCATTTCAATTTTTCATGACCTAATTAATAAAGACTAATTAATTTAGTTTATAATACTTAAATATAAACTATTTCCATAGAAAAAGATAAAGTTAAATTAAATTGTTTTCATATAAGCTATAAGCTGTATTCATAAGCCAGCTTAGAGAACTTATGAAAATAAGTTGAAATCAGCTTATGAACAAAGTCACAAGCTATTTTCACAAGTTCTCCCAATCAGTCTAAGAAAATTTATGCTAGATCAAAACATAACCACACCTCCAACCTCATATTCTAAATCCGATCTTTTCTCATCCAACGAAATAGATTTCAACAGCGAAACTGAAGTTGCAACACTCTCTTTAATCATCTTCTTTTTAATTCTTTGATCACTGTCATCTTTTTCCTCATCCATAACTTCATCACCCTCGTCACTCTCTCTATGAAACGCTAACACGCCAGGTTTAATCGGTTCAAGCTCTTCACCGGACTCAACTTCAAATTCCGAACTCTCGACTTCATTTCCCTTTTCATCCAATCCAGTGATCATCACCAAGCTTCCAAGGCTATCAAGAAAGATGAACCTTCCAGGCTTGTCTGGAGATGGAAGCTTGAGCTTGCCTTTGTGCATGGTAGGAAGTGGAATTTGGAAGGGTGAGAGAGAGAAAGAGTGAGTTCTTGTTTTGCAAATTCTGCTTCTTCTCCTCCATGACTCGGATTTCAAAATTCAGTTTAGCAGAAGAATGGTAGTTAAGGAAGTAAACGGTTGAATGGCAGGTAAGCGCCAAAAACACAACATTTAGAGGGGTAAATTCCAATTTTACCCCCACATTTTTTACTTTTAGCACTAACTTCTCTAGATTTTCACTTTGCTATAATTACAAGGGACGGAATACTTACATCAACGATTAAACTGAACAACATTATTCCATTAAATTAAAAGAATTTATCGAAACACCAATGTTGACATCATCGGTGTATACAGTTTACAAACATAACTATAGCGGTTGATGGCAACATTGACATCATAAATTTTTAAATAAAATGATATACCAAAACAACAACATTGCATAAACATAAATGGAACAATAAAATTGTTATATTTAACATAATGTTAAACCTTCATTTTAGGCAAACACCACTTCATTAAACCTGTAATGCTTCTAAAATGGTAACACTACATGATTCAAGCATAACGATGAAAATAGTAAAATAAACAAATATTACACGTGCCATAAGACAAACATTGTAATCAAGTAGTCCTCCTACCAACAAAAAACATAAAAACAAAGGATCAAATTGAAACTAACATATTCATTTTTAAGAAGAACGACACTAAAAATTAGAAACCACAATAACAATTCATCAGATCAGTGAGATATCTCAGAAGGAACAACCCGAACAGAAAGAAAATTCGGGATACATCAAAAACCAACACCTCACCAACACTCAAACTACTATCACTCGGAAACTTATACCATCCTTCACCGATATATTTTTCTTCATATTTGCTATCAGGATTTCTTACATAAGTGACGATATCACACTATATATATCACCCCTCAGAAACTATAACATTTTTTTTGGGTAATAATAAAATGGACTTTTTTTCTTCATCTCTACTTGAAATTTTGTGTTGTTATATATGTCACCCCTCTACAATTTGTGGGTAGTAATAATATTGGATGATCTAGGAAGAAGACTTACACACTTAACCCCTGTGTTGAAAAGATATTATTTCATGTCAATAAAGTAAGACAAAGAAACCACACGTTATTAGCTTGTTAAAAAAACAAAAATATTTAAATTATATATGGAAAACTTTTTTACAAATGCATTTAATTAAAAACAGTTATAATGCCATATTTTTGGGTTAGTTCCTAACATATTACAATTATTTGCTTGTCATGATTTTATTGGATTATAAGCAAAAAATGTTATACCATCAATATATAGAAATTAATCTCAAAATAAAAAATGTTATACTAACATGTATAAAAAATAAACTCAAAATAGCAATATCATCATTTTTTAATACAACATAGAGTTGTTACCAAATTTTAAAGTTTAAAGATAATTCATATAAAAAAGATAGACAATTAGCACATAACCATGGACAACAAAATAACAATTGAATTGGCTAGAAAAAAAAAAGACTCGTTGCAACTGAAATGTAAAAGTAAATGTTGTGTAAAACAATAATTATCAATTGTAATTGAATATAATCTAAAATCCGCACAAAAACATGGTTATTCATCACATAATTTTTGTACATATAATTAAAAATCATTCCACGGATCGATCTAAGAAGAACTTTAAAAATTCATGTTTATCTGAGGGTTTTAATTTGGATACATATTTTAACTCTAAATGAGTAGACACGTCATTCAGAACATGAATAGGTAGATCATGTTGTTGATGAAAACTTAACACATGAAGTCGACATGCCCTATGAAAATAATTAATTTTATAGTTAAGTTTTATACAACTTCCATGATATGCAATAATGAATTAAATAAAGAACATATTATTCTTAATATATGCTTTGTGCCCAACATCAGGGGCAAGTAAGTTAGTGACATTTCCTACCACACATGCTATTATTAAAATATTTTGGAGCAAAAATTATATAGAAAATATCTTCTCCAACATAGTAACGGAATGCAAGTCTCTTAATCCAACGGTGGTGAAAGATGTCACAACCAATAGATAGAACTAATATATTGTACAATTAAACTCAATTTTATAAAAAATCGGTCGACAAGCGCAAACCAATTGTCGAATAACTATGAAGTATAACTATTAAGTAAAACGAGCACCCCCACAATGACAAACAAATATGCAAACCTATAAAAAAACCTTGATTATCTATCCGATACACCCATAAAATCTTGAATCATGACTTGTTGCAAAATGGTGTCTTGGATTTGCATGAAGAAGTTAAATGATTTTTAAACTAAAATATTTTGGAGCAAAAAGTATATAGAAAATATATTCTCCAACTTTATAACGGCTTCTAGTCTCTTAATTCAACGGTGGTGAAAGATGCCACAACCAATAGATAAAACTAAAATATTGTAGAATTAAACTCAATTTAATTTTTTTTTGGTCGGCAAGGACAAACCAAGTGCCCCTCAAAATCACCATAAAATGTAGCTTTTGAGTGAAACGAACACCACCATAATGGCAAACAAATATGTAAACCTATAAAAAAAAGAACAAAAAAAACTCAAATATATGTCCAATACACCTATAGAATCTTAAATCATAACTTGTTACAAAATGATACATTGAATCATAACTCAACCAATCATTAATCCTTATTAATACATTGTTGTCATCAATCTCAACTTGACTAGAATCTTCCATTAAAGAGTTAGCTTGATAACTGTCGGTGGATAAATTTACTGATTGGTGTCTCAAGCAAATAATTCAAAATCATTCCACGGATTGACCTAGGAAGCAACTTAAAATTACCATGCTCTTTTGATGGTTTTAATTTAGATACATATTCTAACTACAAGTGAGTGAACACCTCATTTAGAAGAAGAGTAGGTAGATTATGTTTTTGACAAAAACTTAACACTCGAAGTCGACGAGATATCTGAAAATATATAACCACATAGCTATAAACAAACTAATTTTTTTTAGGTCTGATTCGAGAAAATAACAATGAAATATTGTGCGAGCTTCTTTGTGTAGTAGTGGATGCGATTGAAAAAGAGTTCTTCTAAATTGTTATGTTGTTGGGCTACAATATAACAAGACTCCAGACATCCTATCTACATGTTCTTCTTGTCTAATCATTCTGATATGGAAAAAGATATTTTATATAGTCAACTTAACGCTTTTCGATTATTTCAAAAACTTTTCTTTCTTACGTTCTGAGATATGAACTATTGTAAGAATTCTCTAAGTTGTTGATGTGTTTAAGTTTTCGACGTTTTGCACAGAGTATTGACCTTTGCTTGTTGTGTTCTTGTGTATGTGTTCTTCAAGTCTTTATCCCTATTTATAGAGGATTTGAGAGACGTTGAGAACTAGCCGTTACATCAACTTGTCTTGCTTGAAGCTTTGATTCTTCACCATTGATCTTTTGCCTAATTTGATAATTGTCCTTTGAAGAACTAATTTCAAATTCATTCCTTTTGAAACGGAACAACGTCTGCAGCAATATTACTGTTATTCTTGTCTTGATGTAGAGACAAGTTGCAGAGATGGTGGTTGCAGAGGCGTGCGCAGAGTTAGTGGTTGTACACTTCGTACACTGTACTTTGTCAACTCTGGTGAAGTGGCTTCTGATGAGATGCTTCTGATAACCTTGCTTCTGATGACATGTCTTCAGGAGCGCTTTCTTCAGACTCGTTTCTTCAGACGCATTTCTTTCAGACGCATTTCTTTCAGACGCTCTAAGCTTCAAATAAATTTCCTTTGCTCTTTAACTTGTTCAATCAGAATCTTTATGAATAGTACTTTGATTAGGATCCTGTACACTTGAACAAATGTTTAGCATATCAAATTGATAATTTTTAATACCTTGTTATCATCAAAACTCAAGAGGTGATTTTGCGAAACACCTTTTGTTCCAACAACAACAACTATTTTGTAAAACTTTATGCATGAAGGGCATGATATGCAAGACTCAAATGATCTGGATATAAAGCCCGCCCCCCAGTGACATTAGCCCACCTACAAGGCCTGCCACCCAGTGACATTAGCCCAAAATACTTCATGCTATGCTATGCAACTCAATGTCATTAGTAAAACCAAAAATAAATTCATGACATGAAACCCACCAACCTCTAATATCATATAAACCACAAACTATTTTTGGAATCATATATAGTTATGGACGTGTCAAACCTATTAATCACATTCTTCACAACAGTCAAACACATTATTCAATCACCACAAGAAGTCATTCATATAAATTACATAAGATCATTAAATAGAATAAAACATAGAAAAACTAACTCTTTTTAATTGACAAGAATTCTACTATCATTTCACAACACTTATCCTGCCTATTATGATGGTGTAGGGAAAAAGCCCTTACCTTGGCCGCTTTTCTTCCTAGCAAAAGGACTCTAAATACGTACACAACGATCTTTACTCTGCTGTGTCTAAACTTGGAATTAGCTGTGCAATGGATTGGAATTAGTTATTCAATGGTTCCTACTATATGTTCTCTTCTAGTTCTCATTTTCTTTCAATTTGTCACTGACTTTGGGATGTTGAAATCGGGAGAGTATTGTGTATTTTATGGGTTTGTGTAGCAGACCATAAAAGGTATTTCAAGCCTCTTCTCTAATTGTGTTGCTCATGACAAACTTGCACAGATAAGTATGTGGCGGTAACTCTTGAACGAAACCAGGAAAAATAAAGGAATGGAAACTAAGTTTATTTTATGGACCACTCATAGCATAAACATAGGTAGGATTAAAGCGTGAGAGGTGAATTCTTATATTTAGCAAAGCATACTAGGTCAACAAAGGTGAACATGTCTAATGAGAGAGAGATGTGTCCTTGATTCAGGAAAACTCATGGCTAAATTTGAGTAAATATAGGCATTGACTAAGCACAAAAATAACACGTACAACATAATAGCAGAGATGGTTACAATAGTGATAAAATGAAACATGTGAAAACAACATTTTTGAGTAACTTTTGAAATATCTAAAAATGCAACATGGTTCACTATAGTTTTACTAACTCATCAGCATAATATATATTTATATATTGATTTAAATAAAAATAGACAGATTCAATAATCAATAACATTTAAATTAATTTACTATATCAGAGACAAATAAATAGAAGATTATCAAGAAAATTACTCTGAATAGTTTATATAAAACACACAGATGTTACATTATTACCCCCTTAAAATAATTTCGTCCCCGAAACTAGGTAGTATAAAATATTAAGGTAGAGTTTGTTCACTTAAGTAAGATCATGTGGTACTAAAATCATTTTATCAAAAAGAATGGAGATAAAATAATCTTAAACATAAATAGGATAAAATAATTATGAATATGCTAAAACAAAATTTCAGGGTCTTACATTCTACTCGTCTAAAAATAGTTTCGCCCTCGAAACTACACAATATCAAAATATTAGGGTAAAGTTTGCAAAAAAATTCTTCCCCTGAAACTTTCAATTTTTTTTTTTTAAATACAACTCTTACAAAAAAAGAAAACATACGGTGGTCATTCAGGTAGAGAACAACAATATGAAAAATTAAGAATTAAATAAAACGTTCAACGTCGGTTAAGATGAAACACCATGTTTCCACTGCGCACTCTGATATTAAATAGCTAGTGATCGATCATAATGGTGGCGGTGCATACTATCCCAACCCAACAATCATACTATTCACCACTAGCATATAGAGTTCTATGAGTTCTTATTAGTTTTCGTCACTCTTGGTTTACTCTCCTCCACAAAATAACACAACTTATCAACACTAAGGTCAAGATTTTTACGAATTGATACCTAAAACAAACACTTTTCGACAAGGGATAACATTAAGACGAGGTTTGAGTGAGGGTGGAACAAGCACACATCATCTCTTGAAGATAAGAGATGAGTCATCTAAGTCCTACCGTTTATTTGAGTTAGAAAAGATATTACAATTTAGTCTTAGCTTTAGGAGCTTTTAAAAATAACATCTAACTTGCAACCGACAATGTCTTACCAAAAATTTAAACCACAAAGCCACTAACAATAAAAGAACCAAACAACTTAACCACAGGTTGTATGCATGTAACACACAAGATACACAATTTATTATCCATTATTATTTTAAAGGAACACACCAGTTTACTTAATCATATCTCTTTTCAGTCCTCCAATTATTTCTTTTAAACCACACTTAAAATGATATCAATCCAAAGCATATATTTACACAAAATCAAATTTTTTTTTCATTCCAACTAAACCATACACAATTTAACTTAATAAAAAAATAAATAAAATTTTACCTTAACTTCGTAAAATAAAATTATCTCATCAATTTCATAAAACTTAACTTTGGAACGACATTATTAAGAAGATAGAAATTTTCAATAAATAAATAACACAACATGAAATACAACATTTATACGACAATTTCGGACAAATAACACAATTAAAAAAACAAATTTATAAAATCTACAACAACTTTTTTTTTTAGCATCAACAATGTTTCTACATCTTATAACAAGGCTCCTATAACCACCAACAACTTATAATAATAAAAGCAAAATAGACAACAACTTTTTTTTTTTTTTTTTTCAAAAAAAAAAAAAATACAAACCCTTAAGAAGAAGAAGAAGAAAAAACAAGCTTTAGTGACAGCCAAAAGTAATTATTTTAAAGAAAATCCGAAATACTCATTTACACCAAATCATAAACTCTTTCAATTTCTTCTCACAAATAAATCCATATAAAATTTAATTTAACATAGAATTTTTTTTTTTTTT
>Ga0228710_1008206_pt1 | contig 15065 bp, 3 predicted proteins | sample MedpolnodulmetaG_FD_177995 | JGI IMG/M metagenome (GOLD analysis project Ga0228710, IMG submission 177995) | Root nodule microbial communities from Medicago polymorpha collected in Santa Monica, California, United States - pink nodules | ecosystem: Host-associated > Plants > Roots > Nodule...
ATCTAATTTTATCCTACCTTGTTTTAAGTGTAACACCCTACAAAGTGTAACACTCAAGACTATCATATAATATCATCAAATCTGTTTGCATGTTAAAGATGCCAACGATAAAATAGTACATGTAAGTTCAAGATGTTGCAAGCATTACTAGATGAATTACTATGGATCATTAATCAGTAATCAACAATTTAAAAATAAATTAAACATTAAAATTAAAATTAACTTTTTCAAAAAAGTCAGTTTCTTAACTGCACCGTAGAAGCTCCCATATGACAAACATATTATAGAATTTGCTACAATACAAACATATTATAACTTCTATAATAATTATAAAGTAAAATCTGTAATCAGAATTTAGTTTGTATCTTCATCCATGTTAGTAAATATACCTACTGTGCAAAGACCATGCTACAAATACAATCAATCGTAGAATAACTGATAAGTCATAATTTAGAGTGTTTTTTTTTTTGTTTTGTTTTTGAATTAAATAAATTTGTGGATTTTAGTTTTACTTTAAAACTATTTTACTACAAAGTGATGGTTTTTATTTTTAGGATCAAATAACGAAGAAAAAAAGAATTTAGTTGAATCAAGAGCGAGGATCAAAAGTGCAAAGAGAGAGGAGGAAAACCAAATGAATGTTGGTGTAGTAGCTGGCACATGACCGATGCGCCCTGAAGCCCGACCCTTGCACCCTGAACTCTCCAACGAGAAAGTTGAGCACGACCTATGCGTATAAGAGCACGACTCGTGCGCATTTGACAGGATTTTCCTGGGCAGACAAGAAAGTTGAGCATGACCCGTGCGTGGTGAAGCATGGACCGTGCATCCCTTGATGTACCAAAATAGATGTTACAAATTAAAGTCTTTGGAATTTGTTGATTTATGGCATGTAACTCGAAATAAATTATTTGCTTATGATTCTAGGCTATAAATTGACCTCATTTCTAAGGTAAAAGGCGTCACTTCATAGTTCTAAAGTTTTGTTCTTAAACTTCAAATTTAAAATCAATTTCCTGCATTTTTTCTTCAACTTTTGTTCTTTACTTGCTATTCTTTACTTTCTTGTCTTTTATTTTATGTTCTTTACATTTTCAGCAATTTATTTTAATGTTCTTTATGGCTTTCATTTTGTCATCTACTTCATTGTTACTAGCATATCGTGTCTGTCTTTTACTCTTTTTATTGCGCTAACGCGTGCAAATTGCAAACAATTGTTTTAATGAAATTTAGATTTGCATTAAAATTAGTTAGATTTTGATTATAACTATATGTATAGATGTTTGTGACGTTTAAACTTTTCTTATCCTTTTTAATGAAAGTAACAACTTATCATTATTATAGGAAAATATGTTTAAGGGTATAATTGAAATAATGAAAAATCTAATCTAAAATCTCGCACTTCCTTTATATATTATTTTTAGTTTGTTATAGATATTATTGTTCTTATTATAGTGAGGTGGTTCATATTTTAATGGTATTTATCTATTTTTAATTAAAAATTTAAGTAATATTATAAAAATGATAAAATAATAAATAAAATACTTTAAATGAAGGGTAAAATTGAAAAGGGAAAAAGTAAGTCCAAATTCATTAATTTTCTTTATATATATAGTATATATTTACTTTCATGTCTTTATTTTATAATCCCTTGTCAACTATGATCATGTGTGAGTAGACTTTGTTGGAATAATCTAATTATGAAATCCTAATAAAACCCAAGTTTAGACTCTATTTTATATGAATTTATGTTCTAATCTAATCTCATTGTTATTAAATTTTATATCAAATATCAAACAAAGTACTGAGAGATGAAGTTTGATATTGTTATTTAATCATATTTCAAATATCAAATAAAGTACCAAGAGATGAAGTTTGATATTGTTATTTAATCATATTTCAAATATCACATAAAGTACCGGAAGGTGAAGTTTAATATTGGATCAAATGAGGTTAGACAATATAATCAAAATATGAGAATAATTGAGAGTTTTGGGACAATAATGTTGCACGGGTCTCAATGATGATCAACCATGAGTTGATTTGAGATATTAAATGAACACCTTGTCATTAGGAATGAGCTCATTATAAAATAAGACAACTAGATAAGGAATGTCAATGGTTTATCATTATGATTAAACAAAATAGAGTTAAGTTGAAATATTTTAGGTGAAGAAATTATAGTAGTTGGATATTAGTTTAGTTATTATTTAACTGGACTTTTTTAGTCTTTAAGTCATTTAGATTAGGGTTAAATATGTTTTTTTATCTATATAAATATTTGAAATTATCTGTTAGCTTATTGGAGTTTCTACTCTTTGGATGATTGTTGTTTAGCTTTACCTTTTTTCGATTTTAACCTCCTATTCTTCCAAAAAAAATATATATCTTAGGGCAGATCAAGAATTAAAATAAAGATAACCATTAGAAGTATGTGCGTTGATAGAGAGTTAAGTTGGTCTTGTAAAACAAAATAGAGTTAAGTTGAAATATTTTAGGTGAAGAAATTATAGTAGTTGGATATTAGTTTAGTTATTATTTAACTGGACTTTTTTAGTCTTTAAGTCATTTAGATTAGGGTTAAATATGTTTTTTTTATCTATATAAATATATCAATTTTTTGTTTTAGTCCCTCTAAATTTTCTTTCAACTTTTAGTTCCTATAAAATTTTCAATCGCCACTTTTGGTCCTTATTTTTAAGTCAACTCATGTGTAGTCTTTCTATTTTTAAAGAAATTGTGCAGAAATTTATAGGGTATTATAAATATCCCTCCCAAAAGAAAATATTTTTTTTAACAAAAGATGAATTAAAATGAATTTTTGGGAGATATTCTTATAATATTATAAATTTTTCTGTAAAATTTATTCAAAAATATGAATTCTACATGTGAGTTTATTTGAAAAGAGAGACCAAAATTGAAGATGGAAAACTTTTTTATGACTAAAAATCAAAGAAAATTTCTAGAAGGATTAAAATGAAATTTTGATATATTTATAAAGATTAAAAACATATTTTACTCTTTAGATTGACATCAAATATCACCGTCCTCACGAGCTTAACTTACTTGGTATAAACCTTGCATAAAATATAGAAGGTCCGAGGTTCGAACGCTGGCCACCAAAAAAAAAAATCAAATATCACCATTATACGAAGTAGTATAATCGAGAGTGTGTCCACTTCTGTAAAGTAACCGGAATGAATGAAAAAGTTGTTTTATTTTTCTTTATCTAACTTGTCTTAATCTCTATTCTCTTTCTTTTTCGGTAATTAGTTTCCTTTAGTTTCAGGTAAAATAGATTTAGCTTTCTAAATTTGATACTTTAATTTGATCCGGTGATAGGAGGATTAGTTCACTTAATAAATTATTGGTTAAATATTAATTTTTATTTTAATTTTTATGTTTTTAGTACTTTATTAAAGTACTTAAAATTATGTCACATAGATGATTTTGATCTATTTAGAATATCGTATATTAAATGTAAGACAATTATATTTTACATAAGTGAAACAAGTTCCTCTAAAAAAATAAGTGAAACAGATTTTGTATCATGTATAAATTATTTTTATTATTAAATTAATAAATTTTACCATTAAATTAAATAAAATATAATATTTCTTATTAATTCAATAATAAAGAGAATATTTTTACATGATGCAAGATTATTTTATTTATATAGGTTAGACAAAATCATTCGTTCAATTGAATTTGTGCTTGAATCATTAAAATGCAAACTGCCAAAAGATTATCCAAGAGCAATCTCTCTTAGCCAATCAGGAAAAAATAATGCAACATGGCCAAGAAAGGAATGGGCTGCTTCACACCGACATCAAGGTGAATAAAAAATAAGAGTATTGCTAACGCTATCGAGTATTTTTGGACATTTCTTAAAAATTTCGAATAATAAGTTTTTGGGTCTTGATAACAAGATAAAAAACTAAATAAAAAAATTTAATTTTGGAAATTGTGCACATAACCTTAAAAGGTTAAAAACTTATCTTTCCAATATAATATTTATTATTTAATTCTATTTTAATATCATATCTTGTGCCCTTAAGGCACAAGTTAACATTTTCCTAAGTTTTTTTTACAAAAATACACGATATTCATTATTTAAGTTGATAAAATTGATCTAAAGTCGCTAAAACCAAAAAAGATAAATTTATAAACAAACTCATAACATTCACATTAATATCATGTAAAATCGCAAAGTAGTGTGTCTACAAATATGATTATATTCAAGTATTCATAATACTCATGTCACCGGATCTGCAATATTGACGAAGTCAAAGTCATTGATTTGATCTATATACTTGCTCAAAACTAATCTTTCAACCTCATTCAAATAAACACCGCATTAAAACAGGAAATCAAAAACACATCGTACAAAGATAGGAAATCAAAACAAACAAAGATGTGCAAAGACGATGAAATCACAAAAACAAACGAAAAAAGACTGAAACATGTGAAAATCACTTATTCAATTAGAAAAGAAGGACAAACACTTCTCATAGATGATTTTGAATCAAAATTAAACTTAAATCATCTATTTTCGATAGACAAAAAGAATAAAGAAGTGACGATTAGGGTTTGAAAAAAAGAAAAGAGAGAGAAGTTATACTTGTGCTAAAATAAAAAGTTTATTTATTTAAAAAAAACTTAAATATTTCAATTTTCAACGTATTATTTTAAACTTCTAAAAAGAGTTGTTGGATAATCATCAACATTTTCCAAATAAAAAAACACCAACCCTTTGCTCGGATAGTTCGTAGCAAGTCATGTTGTGGAACCACCATGTGGTGTAGACAGACAGTGCTTGTTTTTCTTCCATTTGTTATACAATAATTAATGCCTAGCTATTGTGATTTTTCATATCATTAATATAATAATATTATCGTCCATTTCTTGCTCCGTTCATCACCATCACCAAACTCAGTAAAGTTATATGCTTTCATTTTTCATTTGAAGAATGGCCGAGCAAATTCCATATGGTGTTGCTACTAGCCTCATAAATAGGTGACATAATTTTCATCTGCCTTATATATGGTTCTTTTTGTTAATTTAAAACTTTTTTCGAGAAAATAAGAAACTTATATTTTCTATGACAGGTTAGGGTCTGCTGCCTTGCGTGAATTTGGACGGATTAATGGTGTTATGAATGAACTGGAAAAGCTTAAGAACACAGTTGAATCAATTAGAGTTGTGCTCCTTGATGCTGAAGAGAAACAAGAAGCACAAAATCATGCTGTTCGAAATTGGGTAAGAAGGCTCAAAGATGTGCTTCATCCTGCAGATGATTTGCTAGATGAATTTGTTATTGAAGATATGAGGAGCAAAATGGATGAAACTCATAAGAACAAAGTAACAAAGGTACTTCATTCTTTATCTCCAAGCAAAATTTCTTTTCGCCGTAAAATGGCATATGAGATTGAAAAAATACAGAAAGGTTTTAATGATGTAGTGAAAGATATGTCTGGATTGAATCTAAACTCAAACGTTGTGGTGGTTCAACAAACTAACTGTGTAAGGAGAGAAACTAGTTCTTTTGTGTTGGAATCGGATATCATTGGAAGAGAAGATGATAAAAAGAAGATTATAAGCTTGTTAAGACAACCACATGAAAATCAAAATGTCTCCTTGATTGCTATTGTTGGATTTGGTGGTTTGGGAAAGACAACTCTTGCTCAGATGATTTATAGTGATGTGGAAGTGCAAAACTTGTTTGAAAAGAGGATGTGGGTATGTGTCTCTGAAAACTTTGAAGTCAAAACTATTGTGAAGAGCATGCTGGAGTCATTAACCAAGAACAAAATTGATGATGCATTATCATTGGACAACTTGCAAACTAAGCTTCGTGACCATTTAACTGGTGAGAGATACTTGTTAGTTCTAGATGACATTTGGAATGAGAGCTATGAAAAATGGGCTCAATTGAAGACTTATTTGATGTGTGGGGCTCAAGGAAGTAAGGTTGTAGTGACGACTCGTAGTGCAATTGTGGCACAAACCATGGGTGTAAGTGTCCCTTATGTTTTGAATGGTTTGATTCCAGAAGAATCTTGGAGTTTATTAAAGAAAATTGCATCTTGGGATGATACCATTGGAGTGAATAGGACTATTGAATCAATTGGTAGGAAGATAGCGGAAAAGTGCAAAGGAGTTCCATTAGCAATTAGATCGTTGGGAGGCATATTACAAAGTAAAAGTGAAGAAAGAGAATTGATCGATGTCCTACAAGGTAACTTTTGGAACTTGTGTGAGGATAAAGATAGCATCATGCCGGTCCTAAAATTGAGTTACCATAACTTGTCGCCTCAACAAAGACAATGTTTTGCTTATTGCTCTTTATATCCTAAGGATTGGGAATTTGAGAAGGATGAGTTGATTCAAATGTGGATGGCGCATGGTTATCTTGATTGTTCAGTTGAAGGGAAGAGCATGGAAGATGTTGGTAACCAATTTGTTAATATTTTCTTGATGAAATCATTCTTCCAAGATGCAAAATTGAATAAAGATGGTGATATAAATGGTTTTAGAATGCATGATTTGATGCATGATCTTGCAACACAAGTAGCTGGAAATGATTGTTGTTACTTTGATAGCAAGGCAAAAAGATGTCCAGGAAGACCTGTGCATGTATCTCTGGAATTTGAAGCATTTTGTTTGTTGGAATTAATGGATGTTAGTCGACTTCGAACTTTGATTATGTTGGGTACCCATTACAACACATTGGATGGAGAGAAACAATCAGTTATTTCAAATTTCAAAAACTTACGAGTCTTGAAGGTGAGTTCTTCTTTGAGCAAGCTATCTCGTTCCATTGACAAAAAAAAAAATTTGAGAGGATGTTCCATTGATAAATTGAAGCATTTAAGATATCTGAATTTATTAAGGTGTCGTGGACTAGAAAGTCTTCCCAAATTTTTAGGCAATCTAGTTTGTTTACAAACCATAAAAGTTTCATCGGATGAAGTTGTACTTTCTACAAAAGTTGTTTCAAAATTAATCAATTTGAGGCACCTTGAGATTAATAATTGGACCTTCAAAGAAAAGACACCAGATGGATTTCGAAAATTGAGCATACAACAATATGATGGTTCGATGTTTTCCAAATGGCTTTCTCCACTCACAAATATAATTGAAATATCTCTTGATTGTTGTCGAGGTTTACAATATCTCCCACCACTGGAACGTCTTCCATTCCTTAAGTCACTTGAGTTAGGTTACCTCGATGAATTGGAGTACATATATTACGAAGAGTCTATTCTTCATGAATCATTCTTCCCATCTTTGGAGAGTCTAAAATTTATGGGTTGTAATATTCTGAGAGGATGGAGGAGGATGGGAGATGGTTTCAACGATATCAGTTCTTCACATCATCTCTCGTTGTCTCAGTTTCCTCGTCTATCTATATTGGAAATTGGTGGGTGTTGGATGTTGACCTCCATGCCTATTTTTCCAGACATTAAGACGAGACTATCATTGACAGAGTGCAATGTGCAGATATTGGAAGCAACGTTAAATATATCAATGTCACAATATTCGATTGGCTTCCCTCCTCTTTCCATGCTCAAATCCATGGAAATCGGCGAAGTCAGTTCGGATGTGAAAAAACTCCCAAAAGATTGGTTGCAAAATCTCACTTCTCTTGAGAATCTTGATTTTTACTTTGTTTCAAGTGAACAATTTCAAGTAATTGAGACATGGTTCAAAGATGACCTCAATTGCCTTCCATCTCTCCAAACAATCACCTTTAAAAGTTGTTCTCACCTAAATACATTGCCATATTGGATATGCAACCTCTCTTCACTTCAGCGTATCAAAATGATCAATTGTGGAAATTTGGCATTGCTTCCTGAAGGAATGTCTCGCCTTACCAACTTACGTACCTTAGAAATCATTGGATGCCCACTCTTAGGTGAAGAATTCTGGACAAAAACAAGTGCAACACTAGTATCATTAGACAGGTACTCATCTCTTCTTTACAACATAAAATTCTCAAAGTTTGATAACAGACCAAGAAAATACCATTTTTGTTATTATAATATATTTTTTTCGAAAAATAGTAAATATCCATCTGTAAACCATTTTAAAGAGATTTAAATTAGACACGCACCGTTAATATTTTATTTCTATTTTTCTGACACAATCTCAATATCCAGCAAGACCAAGAATGTAGAGTGGCAGGGTAGAATAGAACAACACGACTCATTAGCATCCTTCATATCAATCACAAGTCACATTTATCTTCGCCCATTGGCATCAGTAGCACATTCACCCACTTCAGATCTGAGGTACAACCCATTAATGCTAGCACCAAGGAAATTGTTTAAAATTGATTGTACAAATGTCATTCCTCTAACTAAACCAATTCAAAAAACTGTTCCAGGAATTCAGCATATGATACACTTGGGAACAAAGATTTGCCAAGTATCTTGATTAGAAAAGGGAAATGAATTTGTTATTTGGTAAGTTAAAACTTGAAACCAACATATATGTATACACATATTATGACTACTTTGATAATTATAAAGTAAAATCTTTGGTCAGAATTTAGTATGTATGTTCATCCTACTATGCAAAGTTCACGCTACAAATACAATCAATCTCATTCCTTAGCTTAATCCTTTCCTTCAGATTAGTTTAAATTTTTGCTGTGGCAAATAACAAACTGGCACATTTAATTTATACGTTTGTATTTCAAGGATAATAAAAGCAACAGAGCACAAGATTTGTCTCAAGTCTAAGTCATAATTCACTAGAATAAGCACAGCTAAAGATTAATAATTATAAAAGCCAGACTAACTAAGCAAACACACATCAAGTGTTTCCATATCAAAATAGAAATATAGCTACTTGTTTTTCAGCTAAGAGGAATATAAACAATACTACTACATATCTTATAGCGGAAAACATTGCTATGCTGGAGTACTTGGCAATGAAACTAGACTGTTAGTGTGAAGACATACTTCAAAATTGCCCACGTCAATGCCCTCAATCTTTGTCAATTGCCTGGTCTTCACATTGTAACCAAAATGTATGTGTTTAATGCCCGGCAATATATTTCCTATTGGATTTTCAAGGAGACGTACTCGAAAGATAATTTGATCTTTGATCCACAAACGAAATTTCACATCCGTAGTATTAAGCTTATGACCACAAGCAGCATCATAATCAAAAGGTCCCATCTCATGATAAAGAGACCATTTTCCTGAATCAAAATCCAGAATGTAGATTTGATATGTTCTAGAATCATGAGACGCAATGCAAGAAAGGCGATTTCCCATCCATAAAAGCATCGCACGCGAACCAAAAAACATATTTCTAGTAGGAAGTGCATATTCTCGTACAATAGTTTCCTTGTCAACATCCATCACAATCACTTTGTCATATGTTATCCAGTAAAGATCATTGCCTCCACTATAAAGCGGGAACGATAAGAAACGCCAATCAACAGGAGCTTCTTTTCTAGCTATCTCTTTCCATGCATTATCTATTCCAATTCTCAGCACATAGAAAACATACCAACAAGCTCCCGAAACCTCAAGGACATCTATAAGGAAAAGCTTGAATTTGGAAGTGCGAGGAACACGTGCTATAGTATATTGCCACCTAACTACTATATGATGCGGAGAAAGAAAACGAGGAAATCTAAGCCAGCACTTGAGGATAGGGTTCACGACCGAAATTTGCCTAGCCATACTCATAAGCAGCAATATGCCATCACAACTACCGATAACATATCCTAGTTTTTGAGGTGTTCCCAAATCAGTCCTTTCAAATTGGTCATTCACACCATCTTTAAATTCCAAGAAATAAGAACTACTTGTTGTTGAGCAATTTTGAACATACAGACCAGGCTTAGAACGTGGACGGCGTTCGTATGCTTCAGCAAAAGGGGAGCTTGCAATAGTAGCAGCCCAAGGTTTGCAAACATACCTTGCAGAGTTAAACAAGCAGGTAAGAGGAACCAAAGTAAGGATATGAAACAGCAAGTCTTCAAGAAGCAACAACTTTGAAATCACTTTACAATTCTTATCGGCGTGATCATGTAAGTCAGAGTCTGAATCAGAGGAACTGTGCTTCTTCGTGGATTGAATTCTCTCGCTTCTACGTCTATCCATTTTCAATTAACTAACTGATGTTATTTTGCTTCAATCACTGCATAGGGTATAAGCCACCAACAAACAGGTTAGTTAATCCATCAACTATAAAAATAATAGTTAAATTTATTTTTATTCCCTAAAATTTTGTTTTTAACTTTACGCGGATTTTAGTCTTATAAATTACAAAACTACATAGATATTTTGAGTGTTCTCGTGAGCTTAGATCAGTTGGTACGGATATTGTCCTGAATATACAGGTGTCGGGGTTCGAACGACAGATTCTCCATTTATTCACCGAGAGTTGAATTTCTAACCACCAGACTATTTGACAAAAAAAATTAAAAATACTTTAGTAAAAAGAAAAACAGAAAAACATAAATTTATAATTATAGGGTTTGAAAAAATGGGTTATGACTTATGAGAGTAAAATAAAAAATAGAGATAATTACAAAACGAGGTTTGAAATACAGTGTGAGATAAAGCAAATACGGAAATTGTTTGGTTTGGTTTGGTTCTTGATCCCTGAATCTGAATTTGATTAATGGTGATAAATATTGAAAATGATATACATTATGATACGAGAAATGAATAATAACAACATTGAAGAACAGAGAGTGAGTGATACCCAAAGAAGAAACATGCAAGAAGTTCACTTCACCCGCTGCCACCGTCCCGGCAACCGTACGCTGTCTGTCCCTTTCTAGTCGCGTTCCTCTGTTTTGCGCGCTCTCCGTATTTTCCTATTTTGACCCGAATTATATAAGGAAAAAATAAAAAACAAACTTTGCTCATTTCTCCATTTTTGTATTTTGCCTTAAAATATTTTCAAACCCTCACAAATTTTAATCTTATATTAGTACATATGTGTTTGGTTCAATTTTGGATACAATTGATTTTGATAGAATTGGTTTATGTTTGAATATAATAATGTTGTTGTTTAGATAATTTTAATCAAAATTATTTTTGAATGTATAATTACTAAAATGAACATAACTAAATACATGTAAATGGACATAGTTAAATGTGTATGTAAATCAATACTAAATGTAAATATATTATTGAATTTAAATAAATAAATTTTCTATATATTAATTTAAAAAATAATAAGTACGATCATTAAACCAATTTTTTTTACAAATTATTTGTTCATATATTTTATATATATATTTAAGTTAAATAATACTAGAGTTAGTTGTCAAAAATGATAAAATATAGTTTAAAAGAAAGATAAAAGAAAAAATACAGTAAATCTGAACGGGAAAATTCAAAACTTGGTAACTCATGAGCATAAACATTTTTGGGGGCTAATTTGGTTCGTTAAGTTTTTTGGTTAAATTTGGTTCATCAAATTAATTACAAACAAAAAGAAAGAGAATTGAAAATGGGCAATAAAGAAAATAATAGGTTGTAATTATCAAAATATAAAATTTATTGAAGAATTGATTCTAATTAACCCAAAAGCTATAAATTGTAGCTTCAACCAGAATTAATTTTAAAAAGCGATTTTGAAAAGTCAAAGCAAACATGATTGAAAACTCAATTTTCACTTTTGAGGCGTTGTAGAAAGGCTTCTCGTTAGAAAAAACGTCAAAACAAACCGACACAAGTCATTATTGAAGCCAAGTTACTATGATCTTTCTCACCACTTGACAAAAGGTTAGTTTGTATTTCTTTGAATATTTGGTATAATTTTTTCTTTTTTTTTTGCGTCTAAGTACTAGTTAGATTTGATTTATATAATTTGAAATATATTGTTTATGAATTTGGTTTTATATCTGAAATAAGGATATATGTGCAGAATTTTAATTTTTCTTGTAATTTCCTTCAATTTATTATGTACACTGGTTTTTAAGGACTATGTATATTTGTTTGTTCCTTCAAATAGATATATATTTGTTTGTGTCTATGTGTGTTGACATTCACACTATCAAACTTAATATTATGACACCAATGATAATTCCTCTCTCATTTATGTACTGCAAAGTGAACATGAAGCATGATTTCTATCAGTACAATTTAGTTATTGTTCCGACCTCGAGTCTACTATAATACATTTATGAGATATTGTCTATTTTGGGACATGTGTGAGTTCTAAGTAGCTAAAGATTCTAGCCCTCAAGACTGGCGTGAGTTCGACCATTACCTAACACGTCAATATCTCAAATTTACAGCAATTTGTTTTAGAGGTATTGTCTGATTTAGGTCTTGTGTGAGCCCTTACGGTATTGTCTTTTGTAAAATGCGCCTAGGTGGATCGAATAATGTGTTTTGTATATAAACTACCCTTAGTCACGATTCGCAAGCAATGTGAGAATATATTTTTTTGCTGGACAAATTATTATAACAATAAAACAAACTTAAAAACTAATTGAAACAACAATTGATAGGAACTCGACAATAAATGGGGGAGAGTTTGAAAGTGTTCATTCATAAGTGTAACTACAATTCTCTTCCTTTATTTATAATTTTCTTTGATGAGTGAAATGAAGAAATGTGTCACTCATGATAGGTCTAAGAGAGAAGTGGAATTGTGTGACTATTTGTCATAATTTTTTTTATCAAGCATAAAATTTTATTTGTTAGTCACTAAACTTTGAATTCCTTCACTCAACGGATATTATTTAGACTGTGAACCTCAAATTAGGATTCGTTTCATGGTTGTGGGGATCCTTTAGCATGTTGGACTTGTTTCCAAATTTTCAATTTTTCGAACATCTGAATAGCAATGATTAAAACATATTTAGCACACCTTATTGATATATTTTTTCCATTCATTCGCTTCAATAGAGATAATCTTATTTAAGGTGTGTCAAACACTAAACATAAACACATCTCTCAGTCAAAAATCAAATTGTAATCGTCTAGCCATTTCCATTGAAATATGGTTTAAAGATGACCTCAATTGTCTTCCTTCTCTCCGAAGGATCACCTTTGAAAGTTGTTCTCACCTGAATACATTGCCATATTGGATAATGCAACCTCTCATCACTTCAACATATCAAAATGATCAATTGTGGAAATTTGGCACTACTTCCTGAAGGAATATCACGCCTTACCAACTTACGTACCTTAGAAATCATTGGATGCCCACTCTTAGGTGCAGAATGATGGACAAAAACAAGTGCAACAACTAGTGTACACATATCTTCTTACAACAACAACAACAAAGTGGTTGTTTTTTTATAGGAACATTTGTGTTCATCCCATCCATATTTAGCATTGAAATTGTCAAAGTTTGATAATAGGTCTGAAACCAAAAACATAAAATGGAATTTTGTTAGTGTGGTTAATGATTTTTACTTTGTTTTGTTGTTACAGGAAGTGTTTTGGCATGAGGAAGACAATGGGGAACCGAAACGACAACTCTTTTATGAGTCAGGCTATTCTGTACGGGAACGAAACAAACGATGGGCGAAGTTACAATTTAGAAAAATATAAATAAATTTGGATTTTACTATTTTAGAATACATTGTATTTCTTTGTAACAAATAATATTAAGCCTCTTTTATGCTTTGTTTCTAGGAAAATTGGACCCTATTCTTCTACGCCTCTTTCATTGTGATTGTCAATAATTTTTTCTTTTTTTATACAGTAAATATAGCCTCATTGTACTCCTTTTGCTGGTGGGCAATAAAACTAAAAACATGTCTCAACTCTCAACATAAATAGATATGATGATGGGAATGAAACAATTATTCAAAATGGTTTTCAAGCATAACTTCAATTAAGGGAAAAAACTTCCTATCAGTGAATCCATGAACCACAAGGTTTGATCAGTACCAACATGGCCTAAAAGGCTAAAAAAAAAGGCCTAAAATGCCTAAAAAAATGAGGTTATAATCCAATTCAAACCTAATTCCCAGTTACAACTGCTTCCGCATTAAAATGAAGAATATCAACCTGTATGCATGTCTACCCAGTAATATGGCTGGAGCCTAAGTTCTTAAATGAATGCACTTCTGCTATATAACCATTCGACATTATATGCAGCCAATATATAAAATCTTTCTATAATACACACATTATAACTTCTATGATAATTAGAAAGTAAATATGCTGTCACAATAAAGTTTGTACGTTCATCAATGTTAGTAAATATACCTGCAAACCAAAGTCCATCTACATATACAGCTCTTTCCTAAAATAATCCTTCATATTGGCCTAAATTTCTCAATATTATTGAGAATATAGAAATTCAAGGGTATGTCTATCACAAAGACAAAATAGAGAAAGCACAGAATAATGAGTTACATAATATGTTAGTTCGGAACAATGGCATAACCTCATCTAGTCCCACTCAGGAATTATAGAATCATAACAGTAAATAAATTACTGAAGTATAAAAGGATCTATGAGCACTATTATCACATGACATGACACTGACACCGGCAATTTTAGAAAATGGAAGCAATTAAATGAAACCATGTATGTCTTGTCTTGTCCGACACTGAACACGCCTTTAATATGAAGTGTCGGCAAGGACAGATCCAAGGGCGGGCACCCAGGGTGTTAGAACAATCACTCTGTTCTATGCACAGCGGAAGTGCTTATGAAAATAAGCTATTTTGAGCAAGATGAATAACTAACAGAAAATTAAGAACTGAAACTAAAGAAACAATGAATGGGAGAGTTTTTTATTGAATTACACAACTACCTCTATTTACAATACAAGGAAGTGTATATATACAACTAGATGTTGTAACAAACTCCTCTAACTAACTACACCAGAGTCTGTCTTCAGAAGCTTCACTTCAGAAGCTTTACTTCAGACGCACCACTTCAGGAGCTCCACTTCAGACGCTCCACTTCAGACGCACCACTTCAGGAGCTCCACTTCAGACGCTCCACTTCAGAGGCGCTACTTCAGAAGCATTCTTCAGAAGCGCTCTTCAGTTATTGATTACTTATTCTAATACTCCCCCTTAATCATAACTGCTGAATATTAAAGACACTTAAATT
>Ga0228710_1008207_pt1 | contig 15065 bp, 8 predicted proteins | sample MedpolnodulmetaG_FD_177995 | JGI IMG/M metagenome (GOLD analysis project Ga0228710, IMG submission 177995) | Root nodule microbial communities from Medicago polymorpha collected in Santa Monica, California, United States - pink nodules | ecosystem: Host-associated > Plants > Roots > Nodule...
AATACAAAATCAGGCTATATATTCTATAAATGTATAAGTACCCAAGGATCTGTATATGTCGTTAAACTAAGCAATATATTTCCCAATATTGTAAGAAATGGAAAAATTTAGGAAAGAAACATTAATATGAAAATACTGATAAAATATCCATGACATGATTCCCTTGTGGAATATTTTCGACATATTTTCCAATCAAAATTCGACCAGCAGACAAAAATTAGAGAAATATGTAACTATACCATCAAAGACTCCGAAAAGGCCAACAATTTCACCATCAACACCGTCAATTCTGGTCTCATAAAAATCTTCCATTGAAGATCTCTTGCCCGGTGAGCTAGCATACCCATAGCTAAACTTTCCATTGTGACTACACGTACAAATCATAACAAATTGTGTCACAATAATGTCATACAGTTCATAATTTCTTTTCCCCCCTTTTCCCACAAATCAATGAGTGAATCCAAGTAATGATGTCTAAAAGTATAAAACCCACAACTTGTGTATAACATTTAAAACAAAATTTAGTTACATTGTTAAGCAAACGACGCATCCTCAACCTATAACACAGATTGGTTAACCGTTAACGTATTCAATTTTTCAGACACACAACCTATAATCTAAGGAGTAAATTGATCAATGAAGTTTAGTACTTGATATTAATTATATATTCAGGAAAAAGTTGTTTTGGGAACAAATTTAAGCAATTCTAGTTTGATAAAAAGTCCTTTTCAAATAATTCCAACTTTTGGGTACAAATACTTGAAAATTGAAAAGAGACTTTAACACAATGTGACAGTTTTGTAATAATTAAATAAGAAAATAGAATGATATGAAATAATTTTATTTCACGATAAAAATGGTTAATGCATTTCATTCATGATAATATCTTGAATGCATGTTGGCATATGATACGGAACAAGTGGCATACGCAAATCAAAACATTTTGGTAAGCTTAAGATGCAAGAAACATACCTGAGACCGCCACCGCTGACCGGTCCATCATCAATAGCACGGACCTGGCTTGTTGAGGACAAAACTGAATTGAGATATCCCATATTACAACTACAATATTTCTCTTTCTTTGACCAAAATGATGAAAGAAAAGCACTATGGTTTATTTGATTTTCTCCTGCCAAGGATTCCAAGTGATCATAACATTAGTGTAGGGTCATTTTTTGAAATATAAACTCAATTTAATTTAAGATTTTAACCTGCACACAAAAAATTGATTTAATTTTTAATTTAATTCTGTGTGCATAAATTTTACAATTGATATGGCTAATGGTAGAAGAAAAAAGGAGGAAGTTAGGTACCTGAGAAAGGGAAGATAGAAAGAATGAGAGAAAGAGAGAGAGTTGAGAAAACAGAAGAGGTCTTTTGTTTAATTTTAGTTCAAGTTCAAGACAACCCATGGTTTGTTTGTTCAACAATTCAGACATTCATTCAAACATAATCTTCTACTAGTTCAAAAATAATCGTATATATTGGTTTAGGAAGAAATAAATAAATAATTGATGCAAAAAACTGAATTGACTATTTATTGATTAAATTAATTAATGTATAGTTCTGGTGATATTCTTGAACAATCAATGAATACTAAACATAGGCATTGCGTACGCGTAACCGAAGATGAGGGCGAAGCATTTGGTGGGACCAAGTCAATACCAATTGTTTCTAATCTAGTTTTTGCACAACATCTAATCTAACGAGAATTTAAGATTTTGGATGTCTCTTAAAAAAAATATAAATATTTTTGAGTAATGATGAAGCCAATTTTTGTTTAAACTATCATAAAAACCTTTTTTTTTTAAGAAAAAAAATTATTCTGAAAAAGATACTAGAAAAAACTTTGCATTTTGAGGTTCAAAATGATTTTTTAACAAAATGGATTATTTTTAAATTTTAAACAAACATAATTAAACAAAATTTATTTATTTAAAAGATATATTTTTAATATTAAATGTACTAGTTCTAATGGAAACTTACTTTTTTAAATTCATAACATATGCAAATTTGCAAAAAATATTAAAAAAACTTAAATAATAAAAGTAATTTTGTTGTTAAAAAATAGATATTTTTTTCTAAAAATCCAAAACAAACAGGCGTTTCACAATTCGAGATTAATTTCTATAAACTGAGATGTAAAAATTTTCTACACATGAATCAAATCAAATCACAGGAAAATGCCACTTTATAAGTTAGTTCATAAAATATCTCTAAAACTACCTACACGGTATGATTTGATTTGATGAATATGCAAAAAAGATTTACATTGTCGACGTCGATGTATACAACTTAAATCTTTATTTTTTTTTAAATATAAGTACAGAGTGAACTTATGTGATATTATAATGAGTTTTTATCTGTTCTCGTGAACTTAGCTCAGTTGGTACGGGGTTCGAACCTCAACCACCACCAAAATATATATATATATATATAATGAGTTTTTATCTGATGTCGGTGTAACACTATTTTATAATTTTTTATCTGATGTTGGTGTAACACTATTTTACATTATTGATAGTGCAACATCAACAACCAAACTTTATCCCATCAAACAAAGTCGGCTAAATAAATCAAATTATGTCATAATGTTTAATCATAAATCATATTGTGCTCCAACTCATTAATCTTCAAATCTTTTTTAATAGTTTCTCTTGTCGCCTTTTTAGATTTTTCTGATCTGAATATCATTCATCTTATATATTCTTCTTACTACAAATTTTCTCGCATCATCCACTTATTTGCTAGGTCATCGCATTAAAATTTTAATGAAAATGCATTGTGTAAAATAGTTTATATCGTTATATAAGACTACTTTGTAACTGTAGCATCCAAGTCAAGGATCTGATAGCATCTAAGACTACTTTGTAGTTGCAATTTAATAATAATTACAAAATGTTGAATTCTCATTAAACATTTCTGTAAAACCAGTTTGCACTAACGGTGTATATCATTTCATTTTTTAAGAAAATTATATTCGAATATAATCTTCTTTTTGCCTGTAATTTAGCTTTCGATTTTCAGGATTAATTCCATTTAATGTTTTAATCTTGCTACCTATATAGCTAGAGAGTTGTATTCATTCATAGCTGAGGGAGGCATTGGTTTTATTATGCATTATGTTTGTAAATACTCGAGTCCTAACCTAACATTCTTTGTGTGAGTATGGAGCTCCCTTTAGTTTAATATAGAGCAAATTGTCACTTTAATCCCTGACTTTGCACGTCGATGTTACATAGGTCCCTGACTCAGGATTAAATACAAAGAAGTCTCTGACGTTAAATAATTTTGTTAAATGTGTCACAAGGACTAAAGTGAAAGTAGAAAATTGTCACTTTAGTCCCTGAACCAAAAATCAATATCCCTAACTTGAATCTAAAATCTCTAATCCCTAAATATCATCCCTAAATCTCTTAAATTGAAAATCTCAAATCCATAATTTATTATCTTATTTGACAATATTAATATAACATTTTCTTTTTTTTTTGTCAAAATATAGCGTTCTTTTATTTAAAATTAAAAACTAGAGATTAATAATATCAGCATAATTTTTTTTTGTTACTCAATTTATTGTTTAATGTTGTGGACAAAGTTTTACCATCAAGAATAAAAAAACATAAAACTTTCAGTACAATTTATAGAACATACAATATTCAATACATGTAAAGAAAAAAAGTCTACAATATTTTAAAAAAAGTCACTTTTTTTTTTACGAGAAAAAAGTCACATATTAGGGTCTATTTTTTTTAGGAATTTAGGGATGACATTTAGAGATTTGAGATTCAAATTGGGGATATTGATTTTTGGTTCAGGGACTAAAGTGACCATTTTCTACTTTCACTTTAGTCCCTGTGACACACTTAATAGAATTATTTAACGTCAGGGACTAAAGTGATAACGGAAGTGCAGAGTGAGTAACTTATTTGTATTTAATTCGGAGTCAGGGACCTATGTGACAACGAGGTGCAGAGTCAAGGATTAAAGTGACTATTTGATTGTTTAATATAATTCATTTTGTCTTCTTAAAAAAAAATATAATTTCTTTCTATCATGTTAAATGTCAAATTCCAGTATTATTTGTTATCTTAAAATATCAATTAACCTAATATTACATTTATTTATTGCACCTCTTCTTTTTTTTGGAGTGAATTGCACCTAAATTCATATAACCATTCCACTGATCAGAAGCCTAACAACTTTCTGTTTAGTAGTTTCAGAATATTCTCCAAAACAAACCCGCACGCAGTGTCTGGAGACAGATGCTAGGAATAAGGTATATGAACATTTTAGAACTATGCATGCATATTCAATATCCTAATTCAACGAACAATACTTCAAAGTGCTGCTGCTGTTTCTGCTCTTTTCTTGGGTACTGAAATTAAATTTTTTTAGAAGGAATTCGCATGAAGAATGTTATCTTCCTACCTTCAGAGGCTTGCTTGCTGCCCTTGTAGAGAAGGAATTTACTTTCTTTTGTTTTGCTTTTCTACATCATGGAATGAATTTGTAACATTCCTCCTTTTTTATGAAATTTCTCTCTGGACAATACTGTTGCAAAATCTTTGCAAGGCTTTTCTTTTACTTATTATTCCGCACCTCTGATGCTCGTGCTGACACAATGTATTGCATAAAAATAATGCACGTGAGTGTGTATGTCTGTGTGTGTTTGAGTGCGCGCACACATTACAGTTGACGGTCTTGATAATACTATTGAAAATATTAATGATATGATATGATCATTCTACTAATTACTGCTTAGTTAGTCTCATATTAAGTGTAGTTATGCATATAAAAAATAATTTTGAATAGGAAAAAGCTGTTTGGTGCGATGGTAGACACACGAAAAGCAACGAATGAATTCTATCCATTGGATTATTTATAATAACCGTTGGATTGGATTTTGATTTTAACTTTTATTTATTTCAAAAATATAAACCACAGTCCACTGTTTATCGTGTGCAGGTCGTGCTTATATCATTTACACTGTATAAGCAAAAGACAATTTTGTAATAGATATATACAAAATATGCACTTTTTTTAAGGCATACATAATATGCACATAAAACATTGGTTATACTATCAAATTTTCTAATATATATGTTAGAAATGAAAGACGAGCTTATAAAAGGGAAGTAAGAATAAGTCGTAGTTAGGGGTGGAGTAATAAGAAAGGTTAAAATACAAAAAAAATAAAAAAAAAAAGACATGTTTGCCTAAAAAAGTAATTTGTGTTTCGTTGGTATGCTAAAATAACAAGTAACATGGAACAATACAAGCTCAAAGTAAACTTAGTGAATGTTGACTGTGTCATTAGAATATTGTTTAAGGATTTAAAAAACGTATTTTTTATGGATTAATGTGTTTTTATTTATAAATTGACAAACATTAACCTCTATTTGAAGATAATTTTCCCTTTTACTGGCTTCTTAACCAACACTTCCGGTATACACATAACCCTTATTTTTAAGCAAATTTAGTTCACAACATTTCTTTTGGAACGCAACCTTGCAGATTCATAATCATCAAAATTGTCCAATGACACTAATTGAATTACTGGTGAAAGACTTGGGGAATGATTCAATTTAGCCAAAATTTCCTTCTAGGAAAGAAAATAATCTATTTCCTTGTATAAGCTACTAGCTTCTAAAACCAATGTTGTCAAAGATGCATGTTAAAACGTAAAATCATCTGATATTTGGTAGTTATTTTTAAATTACGGTTGCAAAGAGAACTTTTTTTTGGTTACAATTGCAAAGAGAACTTATGTGACAATATCATTAGTTTTCATTAGATGTTGCTCTAAAAAAATGTGCAACTTCATTAAACCCCATAAAAATTAAATGTGTTCAACGTTAAAACAAATTGCTAATTTTTCTCTACTATCTAAAAGAAGTGAAACTGTCCATCCATAGAATTTACAATTTGGAATTTGCCAAAAGTCAATAATTATCGAATTGTTTTATTTACGATATGTCAAAGAATATGGAAGCATATATAACAAAATTTAGAATCTTCATGCAAAGAATATTAAGAGGATGAGGTAAACATTTGCTAATTTCTAGTTCACGAATGTCAACAGCTGTATTTCTTAATCTGATAATTTGTGTAAAAGTATAGACAAATAGAGCCAAGAGGCTACCTGCAATCTGTGACTAGAACGCAAAGCTAAAGCTGATATAATGTCTATAGCAAATTTGTGAACTTCAGGCTTCACTGCCATCCGAAGAAGCATTGTTGTCCACTCCCCTGGCGCCAACTTCACCACCTCACGAATGTAATGAAAAGATTTCCCAGTACGCTCCTGAAATGTTCAGGAAAGAAAAAATTTCAATTCCATTTAAAGGAGTAGAATTATTTAGTTACAATTATCACCTACCCCCTCCCCTTCCCTATTCTCATCCTACCGGACATAACAGACTCAACCCAACTAAAAATCCTTATCCTTCAGCATTGTCAGGAAGGGATTTCGGTTCCGGGTTTAGACAACACTATAAGACCAACGCACAAGGAGTTCACAACTAATGATACTCTAATGCTCTCGCCCTTTTCAAGATCCCTTCAGGTCAGCCACGAGGACACTTCCCTCCAAAACTAAAATCTAAAGCGTGCCATTATCTCACCACTGATGTTACTGTCTCTGCCATCCCATTACCACTTCCGTCACCCAACTTCTGCCACAGCTATCCCATTACTACCATCCCTCATCGATTATCCCACTGTGTCCCTCTAAATACTAAGATTCGTGCACTTCTCCCCACATTGCCATTTAATGCAGAGCCTGTGTACATGACAGGGAGCCATAATAAATTTCGCGTTGCCCTGGACACACACGCATGAATATTTTTTTTAACTAAAGACGATACCTCAAAGCGCAATATCCTCGGGTCTTGAGGCTTCCCATTTAATGCACAATCAATCACTTCATCTTGCAGAAACACATCAGCTGCTTCTACTATATCCCGAAGAAGGAAAACACGCACTCTCTGACCCTTCTCTGATAGTATGAATAATAAAAGATCTTCTGTGGAATCAACGACAGCATGCATATCAAATGATTTCCAAACAGAAGGGCCTGAGAATTTTTCAGGATTAGGGTCTTCAGTTAGCTCTGAAGCTTGCTCAGATATTGCTGCCACCTGAAACAAGAATGGCATTCATATTATATTTAGTCCGAAGTTGTATAATAATTTTATTCATAAGAATATTCGAATTTTAGTGCAGAAACAAATGGGATTTGCATTACAATGCAACACCACTAGAGGTGATTATACAACTCTTATAAGCAAGCACAGCTAAAAAGAAGTTATGATACATCGTTGTGATCATAAATCATAATGTATATGTGCTTGTATGGGGGGGTGTGGTTATATATGAAACACAAATGTCAAATAGCAATTCCTTTTACTTGGGGAAGTTATGACACATACAGCTCAAGTAGTTTTACTTCAGCTGTATGAATTTCAGTTTTAAGTCGATGAGCTTACAAAAAATATTGGAGTCAACATTCCACGTAATAATTACATGTGAAGCATGGTAGAAAAACTTATATCGTACCAGGCGCTCTAACCGGTTCCACCTTATCGATCCATTATTACGAATGACAAGTTCCCTCAAAATTCTTCTCATATCAGGACTAGGATCTGCTATAAGTCTTCCAATAACAAAAGGATATGCACTTTCAATGACCTTAAAATCAGGATCCAGAACTTTAGCTGTCCCTTCTAGTGATCCCAATGCTCTTATAACAAGAGCATAGTCTGGTGGGAGGGAGAAGTTAAACTCATACATGATATCATATAGTTGGTTCATGACTCCCTGAAATTCAAAGAAAAAATCAACTTAAAAAAAGTGCCATGATACCTTGAAATTGTGCTTTAAATAGATATAAAAACAAACGGCTAATGTTAAAGACATTATGAGGAACGGATCAATGAAATATTATCTTGGCAAATAATTTTGAGGCTTTCAAGTTCAGCACAGAGAAGCAGCACAGAGAAGCAATAAAGCAAGGCAAATATTACAGCACTGTTATATAGATGTCACCAGGCAGCTGGTGAGTTGTTGAACTATTAAAAGCCTAAAATTGAATGACAAACACAAATTGTTGTGTACAATGTGTGTGTTCATGGTAAGTACACATGAATTGATAATTTTTTCAAGTTAAGAGAAAACCAAGTACAATGACATAGAAGAATAAGCCCTCATAAAATTGCCCACTAGTATCTACGTATTTGAAGGCAACTGGAATCGCCCACCAGTCTCTCTACATATTTGAGGCCAACTGGAAACAGAGACCCATCAGTCGACCTCCACAAGAGGCTAAGAGACTACTTACATACTTAATACCAAAGCAAGACTGCATCAAAGAATTTATCCTGGGAAATTCAAGCATTCATATATCTAATGATAATCACAAAACAGAAGGATAAATTATGCACAGCCAGTCCTTCCTAATGGAGTTCCTACCAAGCGTCTCAATTAACATATGATATGAGAAAAATATAACACCAGTTACAACTATTACCCAGCAGACAACTGATCCTCAGATGCAGGATAAAGGACAAACAAACCTGGAAATCTTGAGACTCACTGGTCCGTTGACTCCTGTCAGAAAAGGATGCTTGCAGTGCATTAGAAACTAAATGTATATCAACCCCTTCAGGAATAAATCCCAAAGAAAGGAAGTCATTTGCCAAGCTCAGAGAGTCGCGATTAACAAAGTGCACAATCTGAAAGAGAGAGAAACTCATTACTAGTCACAGACAATTAGGGAAAATTGGGTATCTCGATTATGCAACAGCTATTTGAGTTCTTTCAATTCATAAAACATGGCTCAGAAGTTAGACACAAAAACCCTCTGAGAGAGATCATAAAAAAGTTATTTATGAATGATAAATAACTCATGAAGTAGTCAAAATATAACAAATCCATTGATCACAAATAGGAAGACCATTCACTACATTGACATAAATCACCCACATGAAATTTTAAATTCATAGATATAAGTATGATACATCTTACGAGGAGAAAGGAACAACTATCGTGCCAAATGTTGAAAATGTCTAACATCTTTAATTCACATTGACCTTTTCAAACATTGTGTTCCATTTAAGAAATTGTCATCAAATGTAGTGGAAATTAACTTAAACTAATTAGATTTACATCCATTAAAATGAGTAATGTTCAAACATCTCTCACAATTTGAATAAGTCCAATACGATAATGCCTAGGAATATCCCCCATCATTCCAAAGTCAAAATATGCAAGTGATCCATCATTTGTCGCAACAAGGTTTCCCGGATGAGGATCAGCATGAAAATATCCGTCCTCGAGCATTTGCCTCAAAGAGCAGTATAATCCCTACGAAGTCATGAGAAAGACATAAGGACGTCAATTGGTATTAAGTAAACATATGCAGTCAATACATCGCCAAAAGAAAATGTATGCTTGCATTTAATGCTATTCATAACTACATGTAAGCATACTAATTTAAGTAACTACACACACAGTCGAGCGAGCAAAGACATGAAAGAGATATCATGCATGTGACCAAGAAAACTTATGTGGCTCGTACCTGGTCAATGAGTTCCCTTCTGTTTAAAGAAGCTTTACTCAAACCTGTTTCATCTGTAAGCTTAATTCCATCTAACCACTCCATAGTCAGTACAGTGGTGCATGTATAGTCCCAATATATTTTGGGAGCTTTGACTGACTTTGTTTTATTGTTTTTTATATTACCTCCGCCTGCATTTTGTCGCCCTGATCATCAGCATCTATCCAAAAGAATCACGAATCTAAATTGCATGCCAAAGAACCATACATCATATAAGAGACAAAAATGTACAGCACATTGGAAATGCACATTGCCCTCTCATATTTTAGGACCAATCATCAGTTCTGAATAGCAGCAAGCTAGGATTTTTATGTGTAAATTGCTCCAAAGCTAATATTAAAAAATCCTAGGAGAAATGCTTCAATTAACATTTGGTGAAGCATTATCTAAATTATGAATTTGGGATTACAACATATGCTTTGAACACTTGAACTAGGCACATGCCAAAAGTACAATCAAAGAAAACAGTAAATGGAATTTTTGCCACAGATGTTGAACTTACTTGAAGAGGAACAGTAGAGAGAAGCAAATCGCTCGGCATTTTTCCCCTCTAGGACATAATCAATTTCATCAAACATGTGTCTGACCTGTTGAATAATATATGAAGTAATTGTAATGTAAACTGAAATATAAATGTCTCCACAGCAGTCAGCTGGTGTAACGATCATGCTCACACACATGCGAAAATAATTTATTGTTTGAAGTGGGTTTCAGATATTAGACTGTCAATATTAGGTAAAAAATGGGTCATATACAATACCGACAATAGATTTGTGTGCTCCAAGGCAATAGATTTGTAACTCACCATTTCATTAACTGCTACTAGAAGATCTTTGCGAGCCTTCGCAAACCGTTTAAATTGGCCCCCAATCATATGAAACAGCAAAGCATCAAGAGTCAATGAAAGTGACATGCCTGGCCTCTGAACTTTTACAGCTACAAGTTCTCCAGAATGCAGATGAGCTGTAACACTTGAAGCAACAAAAGTAAACACTTCAATCTTCCTCAAATGTGTCTATATTACTCTAAAGTTCCAAATTTAAGAACAAGAGGCCAAACAAATATTCAAATTAGAATAAAATTCTAGTTATTATTGCTGGTAACAAACCTTTATAAACCTGTCCTAACGATGCTGCTGCAATAGGAGCTGAGCTAATGTCCCGAAAAATTTCATGAATAGGAGCACCAAATTGGGTTTCGATACATTTGATAGCAACATCAGTTGAAAATGGAGGTATTTGATCCTAACATGAATAAAAATTTATAAGTTTTCATCAATACCGGATAACAAAACCAGGAGCATGACAATGGTCAATACATGAATAAAAATTTATGAGTTTTCATCAATACCAGATAACAAAACCAGGAGCATGACAATGGTCAATACATGAATAAAAATTTATAAGTTTTCATCAATACCAGATAACAAAACCAGGAGCATGACAATGGTCAATACATGCATCTACCGTATTTGATTGAATGTGTTAAAGTAAAATGGAAGAGGTCATTATACCTGTAACTTAGCAAGCTCTTGACAATATACTGTTGGTAATATGTCGGGTCTAGTGCTCAATGCCTGTCCGAGCTGTATTAATGTGCAGACTACGTCAAATGAAATAACATACTGAAAAATTTAATATAACAAGTACACTTGTTCCACATGGTATATATATATATATATATATATAATGTTGTGAAGAGAGAATCCCACATTCAATTGATTTCAGAAAAGAAAAACAAAAAACAAAACCTCAAAAAAATAATATAAAATAAAAGGGGTAACTATAGTTAGAGTTGAAGAACTGGAAACATGATTACTGATTTCTGAGTGACTGTAAATATAGATAAAGGTAGATGATGAATTTCAAAATAAAACAAATAAAAATAAACATTTTCATCTATAACTTTATGAAAAGCCTTTGAAACGGTCAGTTTATTTTATATTACGAACAAGACAAAAACTTACTTCAGAGTAATAATAAGTTTGTATTATAAAGAGTCATGTTAATGAAAAATGCATTAGCCAACTACAGCAAGAACAAAAGATAGATGATGAATTTTATAATAAAACAGATAAAAATAAACATTTTCATCTATAACGTTATGAAAAGCTTTTGAAACAGTCAATTTATTTTATACTAGGAACAAGACAAAAACTTACTTTAGAGTAATAATAAGTTTGTACGATAAAGAGACATGTTCATGAAAAACGCATATGCCAAACTACAGCAAGAACATTGTAGTATAAAAAGAAGACATGTTGATGAAAAACGCATATGCCAAACTACAGCAAGAACATTGTAGTATAAAAAGAATAAGGCAAAGAATAAAGGAAAAAGACATGATAAAACCAGAAACCAACAGGAAATAACCACTGAAAGAAACTTGCCTTAATGTAGAAAGGACCCAAGCGTATTAGAGTTTCACGAAACTGCAAAACATTGTATTCACGTCATTGTTCATTCCTGTCAGTTTTTCACTTATAAGTATTAAAAGATATGAATATGCACTCTATTGCTGGAAGAAACGTCGGTGGAAGAAATATATGTGGTTTGATAAATCTTGTAGTGCTTAAATACATGGTTGACACGTCATGGAAGAGGGCGCATTATGAGACAAAGTGACATTGCCAACAACCTCGTACCAATCAATATAAAGCAGACACATGGTTGTAATTTAATTTGAAAAATTACACAATTAAAATCTATAGTCTTCACTATTTGAGCTAGGTATTCTTAAATAAATTTATTTCCCTTCTCTACACTACTTAACTCGAAAAGTTGACGCTGGTTTTCTCAGGTGTAAATGTGGAAAACGTTGTGGATTTTCTCCCAAAACTGCCAGAAGTGCACAGTGTGCTGCACGCATACAAGCAGGCAAGGCAGCAAAATATATGAAATTGAAGGGAGCAACCAGGAAGCAAGGAGTGAATCTTGCTCATCCAAACTTGAGTGCTGAGGATTAACAATGACTTCATCTTAATTTTACTCTATGAAGAATCGTGGTGGTAACGAAGGATTAACCACAAAACACTGCACAACTTGTGACTTCGAATAACACCTTCTACTTGTTGCTTGCAATGGAGATAATTTCTCTAAACTACTTCCACAGAGACTTGATGAGACATTTGTCAGAGCAGAAGCTACACAGTGTGATATCCAGGAAAGAGAGTGGATTTCAAGGAGAAGTCATGACTATCATTACCGGTTAATGAAACCATAATTCATTTGGAGTCATTGAGAAAATACAAGAAAATTTAAGAAAATGTATAAAGAAAACATCAGAGAAAATTTGAGTATAAACTCGACTATATTTCTGAATGTGATGACAATGAAATTGAGTCTCTATACTTATAGAGGTTCGGATACGAGTGAAGATGGTATTTTGCAATAAATAATTGTGACAAAAAATGTAACTACTAACTAGCAACTGAGTTTTAACAGAAACTAAGAGAAAGTATCTTGTGCAACAAGCTGCACGCAACACCCACACGAAACCGAGCTTAATTAACCAAGGCAACAAAAAGCGTAAGTCAAAAGGAAGCTTATGATCATGTGAACACAAGCATGACAGGATGAATATTCTAACGATTTTCAATTAGGGTATAAAAGGAACAAAAGGGTCATGTGGTTTATAAAATAGCAGTAGTGTTAAACTGAAAAACTATCAAACATTAATTGCCAAATAAAAACAGGGTGATAAAATAATAAGTACGCAGACAAGTTCTTGAATGTCAACAGAGAAGGAGATAACATAAAATCAATTTGGTAACATGGCTTTTATCTCAGAGCAACAGAAACTATTGTCGACATAACTGTGAAAAAAAAACACTTTTATCCTCGAGACTGACAACAAGAACAAGCAAAGTCGCTTGACTCGCTTCGCTTCCCACAAAACGGAATTGGAAGTATGGATTTATGACTATAATGTCGATTTCATGAATTTTGCTCACTTAAAATTGTACTAGAGCGATACAAGCTGATTTAAATGAACTAAAAATAACATTACCACATCTATGTAATGCAGCAGAGGAGGAGTTATTGTCCAAGATAGACACTGTTATCAATTTATATGCAACTATGGAGTTGTGAAGTCAGCCTCTACTAGAAACAAAATAAGGCTGTGCCAACAATATACCTACAATGGACCCAACCCTTTCCCAGACCCTACCATAGCAGAAGCAAGGTTTGTTGTTGCCTTTTATAACCTTGGCTAATTCTTGATGCATAACAAATTGAACGTATTAATCTATTATCCCAAACCAAAAGTTATGTGTGTTTGTTTTCTAAGTGCATATGCTTAATTGTATAGAAAGTATTGGTAACAGAAAATCAATTACCTTAACTGCTCGTTTTTGTATGTCTTCAACAAACAACTGCCACATTGTTAGCCTGAAGACATGAAATGAAATAACCGCAGCCCTATACAAAGCCAAAAAGGGACCAAACCGGTATATAGCATTGAAACTTTTAGAGCTATAAGTTCCAAGAGTAAGCCCAAATTTATTTTCCAGTGATTCCCTCCTCCTCCTTGCATAATCAGGAGACGGCGTTTCGCCATGCACGTTGGTAAAACCAGTTGAATATCTGCACCATAATCCCCCACAAACAAAAATTTTAAGATCACAAAACATAACCTAAACAAAATTATTTATATTAATCAAATCAGGTGCATAAGAAGCAATTCGACTCACGAATTTCGATGCAACAGCCAGGAAGGAGGGCAGGAATCCAACCTCCTCAGATATTCCAGTGGCATACATTTTCCTAAAGTAATCTCAGTTGCACTTACATGTCGTAATTCTACAAGAAAAAACACTCGCACTCTCAAAATGATACAACAACAATATCAAAATTAACCTAACTAACATTCAATTCAATTCAATCATTTCAGCAAGTAAAACAAAATCAAGAGTAACCAGTGCTATAGAACGGAAATTGCATAATTATGTTCAAATAAGAGAAAATTGAAGTGTTAAGAAGTGATGAATTTGCGGAAAGAGTTAAGTTGAAGATTACTTGCGGGGATGGAAATGGTGCCGGTGTGAAGGTAGAGAGCGGCGAAGGCATTCCTCCTCATTGATGTGCGAAACGAAGGAGTTCAGTGTAGCAGAGTGAAGGAAGGGGAAGCATGAGAAAACGATGCAAACCAATTGTTTGAAAAAATGCTTAGTTGAAACGAAGAAGCCATTCAATGGATTACGATGTATGGCGGTGGTTAGTGTGAGAAAGCAGAGGAAACTGCCACGTCTGGTGGTGTAGTGTGAGGCCACTTGGCAGTTGACGTCAATTTTGTTTTGTAGAAAGCGAACCGCCCTCCGGGTTTTGGATTGGATTTCTTAAATTATTCTGATCGGAAAAGTTTGTTTACTGTCGGCTCTTTAACCCTCTTTTCCTTGTGATTTTAATGGAGAGTTTAAGTAAAATAGTTTTTTCTTTTTTTTTTTTTG
>Ga0228710_1008209_pt1 | contig 15065 bp, 6 predicted proteins | sample MedpolnodulmetaG_FD_177995 | JGI IMG/M metagenome (GOLD analysis project Ga0228710, IMG submission 177995) | Root nodule microbial communities from Medicago polymorpha collected in Santa Monica, California, United States - pink nodules | ecosystem: Host-associated > Plants > Roots > Nodule...
TTTGTTGTGTTTGGATATGGAAAATTTTGTGGAGTTTGCTATTGAATTATTGATGGTTTGATAATTGTTAAGCTTTGGGAAAATAAGTTTTGTTTGTTATATGGTCAAATTTTAAGTTGAGAAGATCTAAAACTTCATATTTTGTGGTGTATTCTTTGATATGCTTTTAAATTGTTCTTATTCAATCTGTTTTTAAATTTTGTGGTGTTTGCAATCATGTTATTGACCAATTACTATTCTTTTGTGATGTTTGATATAGGTGGTGAGGATGTCGACTCCTGCAAGGAAGAGACTGATGAGGGATTTTAAGAGGTTGCAACAAGATCCCCCTGCTGGCATCAGCGGGGCTCCCCAAGACAACAATATCATGCTTTGGAATGCTGTGATATTTGGGTGTGTGGAAGTTTACTCTATTCATAATATTTTTCCTTATGTGTGTGCAGTTTAATGTGACCGATTCCGCTTTAACCGTGATTATGTTGTGGTTTTGGCAACATAAAAGTTGTTGTGTCGTGGCCTAGATTACGGTTGCGGTAACATAAAAATTGTTGTCGCGTGGCCTAGATTGCTGTCGCGGTTTTGGCAAGATAGAAATTGTTGTGACGTGGCCTTGATTGCGGTCATGGATTTTTATTTATTTTAAACCTGTGCGTGTTCCCATTTATTTTATGGTTTTAGCTTCTGCATAATTAAATTTGTAATAGCAATCTAATATGCTCTCTTTGTGCTTTTCCAGGCCAGATGACACCCCTTGGGATGGAGGTACAGTCATATCCTCTTCCTTTATAAACTGAAATGGTTTTTTAATGTTATTTAATATTATAATAATTGTGATTTATAACTTTCTAGTGTGCGGCTTAATAATGGAGACTTGGTGTTATGTGAAGCCCAAGTCCCACATCGAGTAGTATAGGATGTTTGGTGGAGTATTTACGTGGCTTGGTTCTTCCCCCTTGATAGCTAGCTTTTAAGGGAGAGTTTCCCAAGTGCCTAAATACTTACCTATTAACTACTCGGAAATAGCTTTTGCCATTAAGCATTTTTATCAACAAACTTTGATTCATAGTGGATGAACAGATTTTCACTTAAAAATCATTGTAAGCAATAATTACTTTTGACTTTCTAGTATGTGTTAACTAATTGGAAATAGCATCTGTCTATTAGACATTGATATGAATAGCATCGATATGTCATGAATGAACAGATTCTTGGCAGAAAATAATTGATTGCGATGGCATTTATTTGTTGTTGGTAGCAGGGTTGTTAATTGCAAAAAATAGGGGTTTGTTCTAATTTCGTTACACAACAGTGCTATAACGCAACTATAGCCCTTGGTTGACAATCTTTTGTACTAAATAGCGTTAGGCGGAACAACAACAAATTGTTGAAATTCTGCTACATTATAGCACCACTATAACTGCTATTTAACAATGCTGGAAGTGTCTATTGGGACATGATAGTTTGTTTAATTTGGTGTTTTCTATTATTTGATTCATAAAGACATGAGTTCAACTTGTACGTTTGTGTGTGTCACACGCTAGTTGGTATTTAATGTATTTTAGGTGTTCAGTTTGTCGGTTATTTCTCAACTTATATACAGAAAAGGGAAAAATGATATATGAAAAATTGACCCGTGTCATGGTGTTTTTATTTTATGTAGTACATAGTCTTCCAAATTTTGGATTTTCATGCAAGCGATGTCTTGCTTTTTTCAGGTACGTTCAAGTTGACGCTTCAGTTCTCAGAGGATTATCCTAATAAACCACCTACTGTGCGCTTTGTTTCTCGGATGTTTCATCCAAATAGTAAGTACAAAACTACCTTGCAATTCCTTTCAGGAGTTAGAATAGCAATCATTTCAATTGTTTGTACATTGAGTGCCTGAGCGTTGTCGTGCATTAAAACTTACTAGTTTAAACGAAAACGGGAAGTCTGTTTCAATCTACAAGTTTAACTTTGCTTTTGGAAATTGCTTTTGTAACAGCTTCTGAAGAACTTCTTTGGTTGCATTTTCTTCTCATTGTGGATCTTCTTGACTTATAGTTTATATGGAAAATAAAACATTTGTTCTTAAGTCAGGTTTGGAACTTTCCGTTATAGATAGTGGAGACACTTGGTGTACTTTTCCCCGTGTTGTCAAGTTGTGGCGCTATAGCATATTGGAATTTGATTAATTTGTTACGAAAACTGTGATCCTATCCTAGTTTCCCTATTAGGCCAATAGTAGCCGCTATTTAGTATCTAATAGCTGATGTAACGGCAATAGCGCAGAACAAAGAGAATTTTAGGGTATTTTTAAAAATAATATAGCTGAAGAACCTGCATGTGTGCTAACCATCCTATTTTTATAATAGAAAAACTGAAATTTTTTAGTCTCCTGTATTCACCATAATACGTAAATTTTTCAATATTCAATATAAAGTTATGCTATGCCACCATTCCCTTTTGTATTTCTATGTGACATGTCTTTTTTCATATATAATTAACTTATTTTAAGTTTCAACTGCTATGTGCCTTCTGCTTTTTGCCTGCAACGCTATCTGTTATTTTTCACATAGCTGATTTTTGGCATTCCTCTATTTTCCGCCATTCTGCTATTGATAACATTTCTTTTCCCCTTATAGTTAGTATTTTGTACACGGCATCCTGGAATGTTCAAATTTATTATATTTGTTTAATAGATAATTTTGTATATTTAAGATGTTTAAATGCATGCTGAACTTTTGTTAGTGTGGTTGTCAAAAACTTGAGCTAACTCATAGAATCACACACGTTTACAACTCTAGGTATCAAAATTAGGTTAACTCACCTAAATAGACGTTTCTGTGTAAACTCGGGCAGACCCACAATCTTAACACTTTACGTCAACCTATATGCAAAATAGGTTAAAGTATGGTTTCAAGCCTCAACCCACATAGCTCAGAGGATAAACAAAGTCGCAAACTAGTAAACATGAACAAACTCATGACTGCAAGTTTGCAATGAATCCAATAGGCCAACTTGGTGAATGATCCCAACTATGATGAACTGAAACCCAGCTCTATTGTGCTGAAATTAGCCCCAATGAGGAGAACTCAATCCCACTATTCATTAGTAGTGTTTAATAATTTTGAGTCTCTTGTCCGTCAATTTTGAACTTATGCTTTTTTTGTGGGTTTCCTTTTCTGTTATGGTTTGAAGATTTCTTTCTGTTCTAGCATGAATTCTCATATCAAGTAGTCTATTGATATAAAATTTTATTTGTTTAGCATGATAATGACTTCAAATGTACTTTCTTTGACCCTTTTTGCTTGGCAATTTCAGTTTATGCAGATGGAAGTATATGCTTGGATATTTTACAAAATCAGTGGAGCCCAATTTATGATGTAGCTGCAATACTTACCTCAATCCAGGTAATTGTGATTCACTTGATAATTCAGAGTTGTTTTAAAGCAATAATTGGTAAATGATTTGATTCTAGTCTGCCTATCAATCAATTTGTATAGTTTCATTTGTTCCATAGTTGTTTTGCTCTCTGAAAATATGAAGTAAAAAACGGCCATTTTTCTCCCTAGGTGGCATAATTAGATTCATGTGCATTCAATTTGGTCTTGCAGTCATTCATTCTATCCATTTCGGTTCACTTTCTTCTTTGAGTCAGGTCAACTAAGAGTGTACGGGTCTGTTTCGTTCAAAAGGGGGGTGGGCAGGGCTTTTAATGGAAAGGAAGTGCTAATTTACTTTTTATACCCATGTCAACCTTAAAAAACAAAGTAACAGAAAAACACATGTCATGTTTTAGTAACTACTGATATATTCTTGTTTTTCAATGGAAGTTAAGTGTTTCTTTTGTTTTTTTTGTAGTCATTGTTGTGTGATCCAAACCCAAACTCACCAGCAAACTCTGAAGCTGCTCGGATGTTCAGCGAAAACAAGCGTGAATACAACAGAAGAGTGCGTGAGATTGTTGAGCAGAGTTGGACTGCTGATTAACCATATTATATATGGCATTGACTTGCCAATGGCTGTTATAAAAATGAATCTGATTGAATAACCATCAGACTTTCATAAACAACTATGTTTTATATTATTTGCCCTTGCTTGACTGTGTGTTTGCTCAAACTTCATATGAATTCAAGATTCCCCCATGTTAGTTCACATTTCTGCTTTTGTTGATACCTTGATTGTTTGTTTCATTCATCATTATAAGACAACATAGTTAACAGACAATTTTGGTTGGCTAAGTCTATGGTGCACAGGTGCTATATGTCTTGTATCATATGCACAAGTGCTATACACCAATAAATTTGTGAGCCCCACAATAAGTAATGGCACTTATACTACACCAAATCTAGTTTTTCTTCTTCCCCTTCTTTTGCATTTCATGACCATCCTCTGCCTACTTCAGCCACAGCTATGGCTTACACAACTTCTGCAGCTGCTTCCATATTTCAATGTTCTTCATTGAGCTAACAACAAGCACTAACCAATTCAGATACTTACCCTATCATATTCAACTATACATCAACCTCAAAGCAACTTTCAAGACCACAACAATTATACTTTCAAAATTCTTCTACTTTGTCTCCAAATTCTCACCCCACAATCACTCTTGATTTGGCAACACCTCAAACTCAATTCCTTATTTGAAAATTCAACTCAACATTCTCATCCACACCAAAAAGATCATCAACAAACCTTAATCTTTAACCAAAATTCACACCTTTGCAATTTAATATGTCACAATCAACTTGGAGTCCTTATGATAGTCACTTCAACTATGGAGGACTAATCACCCAAAATAGGAACCAATAATGCTCCCTAATGAATAATGGAAAGCATCCATTTCAAGGGCATAACAATTGACATAATTTAATTAGTAGATAAACATAACTCATACACATATGTGAAGGAGTTTTTTTTTTTTAGGGATAAGTGAAGGAGTTGGAGTTCGAACCTCGATCACGACGTCCGACGAAACAATTTTGGCATTTTATCAGCTGAGTTAGGACTTGTGAGCATAGTATTACTAACTCTGCCTTACAACATATCATAACATACTTCTGAAATTATATTCTTACAATACCCCCTTTCTCAAAATGCTTTTCCTTCAAAAGTTGAAATCTACTTTTATCTTTTCTTGGTAAAGTTTTGCCCGAGGTAAAAAGATATCCTTTAGAATCGCCCTGTCATGTCATGGGAGTTTGATAATTTTGTTTCAGTCTATTTTAGATCTCATTCTTTTAGGGTGTGTTTGGGAGTTTGAAGGGGAAGGGAGGACAAGGGGAGGAAATGGAGGAGGAAGGGAGGATTTACTCTCATCTTATTTGGAGGACATAGATAGCGAAAAGAAAGGGACATGAAAGGTTAGCATGGATTAAATGACATTTTTACCCATTTTATTAAAATTATACTAAAATATTATCATTTATGGGCCCGTTTGTTACGGATTAAAATAAAAGTGCTTTTGACATAGAATAATTTAGAGATTATATTTTAGAGATTTTAATAAAAATCAGAATCTATTTTGCGTTTGTTTACCGAAATAAAAAACAGTTATTTTAAACAAATAATCTAGTTTGTTTGGATACAACTATATAAAAGAGATTTTTTGTTACAAAATTAGTTCAATCTTTTAAACAATATTTTCTCTCTCCTCTAAAAAAATCTATTTTTTAGAAGCTGCTCTTAACAGCTTCTCATTTGAAGTTGTTTTTAGATTTGATATTTTTTAAAAGTTGTAACAAACGGATGCAAAACTCATAAGAATGATTATTTTTTAAAATAAGTGATTTTTTTTCTTCTTAAAAAGGCTATAACAAACTGGCTCTATATTTTTGAAACACACTTTATTCAACATATTTAAAGATTGTTTTTAAGAAACATTTGCAGTGTTTTTTATTGTTGTTCCCGTCACATCCAAAGAGCCAGAAGCAACAACACTATTATTACTATCGGTGATTGGAAACTTGATCATCATGAACAAAACAACAATATAAAATATACGAATAAGAAATATGCACACATTAGTTAATTAACTTAGCAAATTCAATCACAATATTTTAGAACATACCTCCAATAATTTCTTCTAAACTTCAGCTTAAGCATCTCAATGTTTTGTGCTTGAATTCCAAGCAAATCCACTTAAGTATTTGAAAGTAGCGCAACACTTGAGAAATTTTTTTTTCTTCATAAATTTCCATCGATTTTTCACCTTTTCCTTTTGAAAAGGTCATTGAAATTTTTTAGCCAAATCTTTATCGTTCGTCACAGTCACTTTGACTCAAGTGCCTTTCATGCTTCAATGAGGTCACAATCCAGGTTGTAACCGACTTCAAAAGATTTTGTTAGAGCGTTTTAAAATGGGTTGAAAGTTGGGACCTTCAACGAGTCCTTAGCAAAGAAACAATCGCCGTGTATACAAGAGATCATGAGGCGAGTAGAATGCTACATCTAGGGAGAGGAAATAAATGTTGGGAAGTGAATTCAAGATGCAAAATAAAGGATTCAAGAATGAAGGGTGACCTATTTGCAAAGGTGTCGAGACAATCTTCAACTCAAGAAATCGAAATCCTGCCCAAGAGACAAGAGGCTTAATGATTTTCTTACTACTCATTTTGGTGTCAAAAGCTTTCAAGTTCTTAAGGGAGGTCGTGTACACAAGATTGTTGAGTGCACCTCCATGACCAAGGGGAATGATGGGCTCGAAGAGGGATCAATGGTGTTTTTACCTTCGAGTAAAGGATCACATTAAAGAAGTTCGGCTAGAGATGCACATGAGTTGCGAATATTTTCCCCTTCTCCTAGAAGGGACAATCGAGAGCACCATAATGGAAAAGATGATTCTCTAGTTAGGAACACTCTAAACACCATCTCATAAGGGTTCTCGAGAGGGGAGAATCAAGCTCTCGATACTGAAGTAGCCTCACATCACATTCTTTGTGAAATATAGAGAGGAAATCACCCCTCATAAGGATGATCCGTTGGAAATTGAGGTTAAATTTTTCAAGTGAGACGTGAAAAAGGTGTTGAATGATCTTGGGAGTTAAACATTCATTCTTTAGTGAGAGGCATTTCGAAGATCTGCAACTAACCTTGGAGTAGCTCTAGCTTTACATGGGTAGTCTAGCAAGGTTCTTAGGTAAACAAGCAAATATGAAAGGCTACATTTCCCTCAACCTCAACATAAATTTTGGAGTAAGAAAAAACTCAATGCGCGTAAGAATATGACACATGGTGGTGCCCCCTTTTCATCCTACGAAATAATCATAGGGATGATGGAATAACATATGATCTTTTTGAAGTAGCAATAACAGTCGCAAGAAAATGGGGTTTGAATTGTGACCCTTTTTAATTTTAATCATGAAATGTTTAAATCAGTTTATATACTCAAGAATAAACTTCTTGGTAATGGTTAGTTAAAACAATTTATAGTACACAATTATTTTATTAGTTTTAAATAGCTTTAGATTAATGAAGTTATAAAACTATTTAAATAAAGACCAAAATATTATGGAGAGTGATTATATTAATAAGCAGAATAATAAAATAATATTACTGATAAATATGGGACTAGAGAACTCTGGATTAATTTAGTTATTAATTAGGACCAAATTGTTCGGGAGAGTGATTAAAGTTAATTGCAAGGTAATATTAAAAGATTGAATTAGGACCAGAGCATTCCGGATTAATTTAATTAATAAGGACCAGATTATTTTGGAGAATGATTAAATTAAATAGCAAGTTAATATTAAAGATTAGTTAAGGACCAGAGCACTCTGGATGTATAGTGAAAAATAAATGACAAGAGAAGGGAAGAGAGGATAAAACAGGAGAGTTATCCTGGTTCACCAAATCTGGCTGCTTCCAGTCCCCACAGTTTGTGTGAGATTGTCCACTATAATATCCTGCTAACAGAAACTTCTGACTAGCACTATAAATTCTTGATCACACCATATCAATTCGTTACACCCTGTATTATGAACCTCAACAGGTTTCTACTTTATTACTTAATACGATTTGGTGCACTTGCCTAAATTATACATCAAGTTTTTGGCGTCGTTACCGGGAATTGTTGATTTGATTTTTCGACAAGGTAATCAGCAGAATTTTATTTTTGCGAATAATTAGGTTAAGTTTAGGTAAGTATTTCTTTTTCTGTTTTAATTTTATTGATTTTTTTTTTTAAAATTTTCAATTTTTTTATTAGGGTTAGTTTAATTTTCGTTTTTAGTTTTAGGTTAGATCTTAGAAATTAGGGTTAGTTCCTATTTTCTAGGCTAGGTTTATCTTTTAGGTTTAGTGTGGTCTTTATCTTTTAGGAGATGATACTATAGGGTGACCAAGTCGTTGTAGGTAGCAATCAAAATTCTTCTGTTGCTTGTACACTTTCCATAATCGTCGCCACTACTTAGACGACTATGACCTCCTACTTTGGACACTTATATAATTATAAAAAGATCTTCTTCAAGTTCGTTCTTTTTACTATCATTACTTTTGTTGAGTAAACATACGAGCTATTAAACAATCAATAATGTTAAATATTGTGCCACGTAGTCAGAGGACATGTTTGTCTAAAACCGATGAGGGTGGCAAGATGATGGCTCTCTTCGGAACTAGAGTCACGTGTCTCAGGAACATTCACTGTTTTCGACTTTGACATGAGACTCAATACCATATGAACGACTTGTAATTTGGTCTCGATGTTCTTTTTCACATGAGGCACGACTTTGACCTTTTTATCTGCACACTTAAGCACATGTTGGAACAAGAAAATTGTTCTCATGCACTTTGTTTTCATTAAATAAATTAAGGGTTATTGTTCTTCAAACCAACTTGGTTCTTACAATCTTAACCTTGGACAACTTCTTTAACTTGATTATCTTTCTTCTAATTTTTTTTGACTTCCTACCATTGTTTGAGACCAATTCAACATTTATTTTTTAGATTAGGAGGTGAACTTCGCCTTACCTTCAATTGTTCTTTCCCACTCCTTCTGGTTGATGAGAATTCTTCCTGATTTGAATTCTTCCTAGTAGCTTATCATAGGTACTAGACTCACTTATGGAATTTATCATTTCCATGTGTGTTAATAAATAAATGGACATTCATAACTCTCCAAGCTATGTTTTATGATCACGTTAACTTCTTCTTTGATTCTCTGTTAGTTGAGGTGGCTCTCACACACTAGATATTTTTAACATATCTAATGATTCCATATCAATCTTTTAAAAGAATTGAAATTCTTGGTCCATATTCTGCGAGTTGAGATCCTCTCTATTTCCTACAATAAATATCAATGTTCATTATTGTAGTAAATATTGTACACATTTCTATAATATGTGTCATTAATTGAATATTTTATTTACCAAAACAATACTAATAGACTTTACGATTTATTATAGGAATGAGAGAGGAACTCAACTCATATTTTGTACTTAAAGTGAAGTTTATTAAGTAAGACCAATTACTTGATTAAACATGAGATTAAATATGAGACATAATGATGTCCTTTTTAGTTTATTTTGACCAAATGATAAGTAAATAATGTTGTCATACTTATATTATTATGGAATGGGTGTATTAATTAATAATATGGGAAAATCTGAAAAGAAGATTGAAAATAATTAGAACACGAAAGAATCTCATTCATTCTCATCATTTTTCTCTCTCATTAGCCTATTGCTATGGAAGAAGCATTTCTTTCTCTGATAATCACAAAAAGTTAAATTCCGCGTTTTCACATTAATCACTTTTCTTATATAAGCTATTTCACAGCCACAATTATTCTTTTTCTTCTTCTAAGCTTCAATTCAATCTTCTGACTCTTCTTCACCTCTCTCACCCTTCTCCACTCGCAAGTCAGAACCTCTCTCTTTCTCTTTCTTCAATTTTTTTTTATTTAAAAATTTGATTTTTATTTGATATTAATTGATTTTCATGAAACCATTTCATACCCATGTTAATTTCATTGGTGTTTAATTTCATGAGCCCATTATTTTTTTGTTGGTATTTTTTTTCTTACTAGTTATTAATTTTGTTAGGTCCATGTTGTGGTTAGAAATGAAGGGTTGGATCTAGGTTATTTGCTCAAATTTGAGCTTGTGATTAGGCTTAATTGATCTTTGGAAAATTTTGATTATTTTTATATATTTTATTTATTTACTTAGGTGTTTGGAAAGCATGAGAATATGAAATAGGTTAACACTATTTGTTGTTTTAGATTTTGTGAACTTTGAAAGAATTCATGTTTTAACTCATTGATGCATAATAGAGAACTATATGTGAGTTTAATACAACTCTTTGAATTGAGTTTGTTTTGTTGTGTTTGGATATGGAAAATTTTGTGGAGTTTGCTATTGAATTATTGATGGTTTGATAATTGTTAAGCTTTGGGAAAATAAGTTTTGTTTGTTATATGGTCAAATTTTAAGTTGAGAAGATCCAAAACTTCATACTTTATGGTGTTTGCAATCTGTTAAAGCTGTGATGTATTCTTTGCTATGTTTTTAAATTGCTCTTGTTCAATCTGTTTTTAAATTTTCGGTGTTTGCAATCATGTTATTGACCGATTACTGTTCTTTTGTGATATAGGTGGTGAGGATGTCGACTCCTGCAAGGAAGAGACTGATGAGGGATTTTAAGAGGTTGCAACAAGACCCCCCTGCTGGCATCAGTGGGGCTCCCCAAGACAACAATATCATGCTTTGGAATGCTGTGATATTTGGGTGTGTGGAAGTTTACTCTATTCATGATATTTTTCCTTATGCGTGTGCAGTTGAATGTCACCGATTCCGCTTTAACCATGATTATGTTGCGGTTTAGGCAACATAAAAGTTGTTGTGTCGTGGCCTAGATTACGGTTGCTGTAACATAAAAATTGTTGTCACATGGCCTAGATTGCTGTCGCGGTTTCGGAAAGATAGAAATTGTTGTGACGTGGCCTTGATTGCGGTCATGGATTTTTATTTATTTTAAACCTGTGTGTGTTCCCATTTATTTAATGGTTTTAGCTTCTGCATAATTAAATTTGTAATAGCAATCTAATATGCTTTTCTTTGTGCTTTTCCAGGCCAGATGACACCCCTTGGGATGGAGGTACAGTCATATCCTTTTCCTTTATAAACTGAAAGTTTTTTTTTCAATGTTATTATTTAATATTATAATTGTGATTTATAGCATTCTAGTGTGCGGCTTAATGATTGAGACTTGGCATTATGTGCAGCTCAAGTCCCACATCGAGTAGTATAGGATGCTTGGTGGAGTATTTACGTGGCTTGGTTCTTCCCCCTTTTTAGCTAGCTTTTAAGGGAGATTTTCCCAAGTGCCTAAATACTTAACAATGAACTACTCGGAAATAGCTTTTTCCATTAAGCATTTTATGAACAAACTTTGATTCATTGGATGAACATATTTTTGACAATTATTTGTGACATTCTGGTATGTTGTTAACTTGGAAATATATTATTTGTCGACTCGTTGTTCATGAACAGATCTTCACTCAAAAATCATTTGTCGGCAAGAATTACTTTTGACTTTCTAGTATGTGTTAACTACTTAGAAATAGCATCTGTCTATTAAACATTGATATGAATAGAATTGATATGTCATGAATTAACAGATTCTTGGCAAAAAATAATTGATTACGATGACATTTATTTGTATGTTGTTGGTAGCAGGGTGGGTTGTTAATTGCGAAAAATAGCGGTTTATTCAAATTGCGCTATACAACAGTGCTATAACGCTGCTATAGCCGTTAGTTGGCAACATTTTGTACTAAATAGCGTAAGGCGGAACAACAACAAATTGTTTGAATTCCGCTGCGTTATAGCATCACTATAACTGCTATTTAACAATACTGGAAGTGTCTATTGGGACATGATAGTTTGTTTAATTTGGTGTTTTTCTATTATTTGATTCATAAAGACATGAGTTCAACTTGTACGTATGTGTGTTTTTCTATTATTTGATACATTAAATTTTGTATTTAATGTATTTTAGGTGTTCAGTTTGTGGGCCATTTCTCAACTTACAGATAGAAAGGGGAAAAATGATATATGTCATACCCCAACACGACAATATATATCAAAAACTGACCCGTGTCATGGTGTTTTATGTAGTATATTGTCTTCGAAATTTTGGATTTTTATCTAAGGGATATCTTGCTTTTTTCAGGTACGTTCAAGTTGACGCTTCAATTCACAGAGGATTATCCTAATAAACCACCTACTGTGCGCTTTGTTTCTCGGATGTTTCATCCAAATAGTAAGTACAAAACTACCTTGCAATTCCTTTCAAAAACTTGAGTTAACTCATCGAATCATACACATAAACAACTCTAGGTATAAAAATTAGGTTAACTCACTCAAATAGATGTTTCTGTGTAAACTTGGGTAGACTCACAATCTTAACACTTAACGCCAACCTATATGCAAAATAGGTTAACAGTACGGTATCGAGCCTCAACCCCCATAGCTCAGAGGATAAACAAAGTCACAAACTAGTAAACATGAACAAACTTATCGCTGCAATTTTGCAATGAATCTAATAGGCCAACTAGGTGAATAAGCCCAACTATGATGAACTGAAACCTAGCTCAATTGTGCTGAAATTAGCCCCAATGAGGAATTTCTTGATCCCACTATTTTTTAGTAGTGTTTAATAATTTTGAGTCTCTTGTCTGTCAATTTTGAACTTATGCTCTTTTTGTGTGTTATGGTCTGAATTATTTTTTTAAATGTAGTCTATTGGATTCATTGCTGGAAGAGAAGGGATCTTCTACTGTTCCAGCATGAATTCTCATATCAAGTAGTCTATTAGAATTTCAGCCCCCCTGTAGCTCCCAGCATAATCAAAATCACTAACTAGGAACCAATGAGTCCATCATAAGATTGCAATGAACCCAACTCTGATGAAACTTAGCTCTGCTGAGCTGAATCAAGCTCCAATGAAGGGAATCCAAGCCTACCATCTTTCAAATTGTTGGTAGTTTTGAGTCTTGTGCTTTGACGATTTGTCCATTGATTTTGAACTTTTTTTTTGGTCTTATGTATGTAATTCTGAGTCTTGTCCATTGATTTTGAACCTGTGTTATTTGGTCTCAAGATTTGTGAATATCTCTATCTTTAAATTATGCTACTATCTGTGTATTCTTGTTTAGTCTGGACCAGTCCTTTCTGGTTTGTGGGTATTATTGTCTGTGTTCGATACTGTGATCAATGTGTTAATTTATATTAAGAGTTGGGTCTATGAAGATTTTTATCTTATATAGAATCTTTCAAGTTTGACAACCTTGCTTGTATCTAGCCCTCCTTTTTTTGGGGATTGATATCATCAAAGTCGAAAACTTGACATTTCTTGTATGTTATGTATTTAGGGATTATTGAATGGTTTCTATCGTGAAAGTTATGTGACAATTGACATATTAGTACCATTTAACAACTTGATGTGGAAACTTTTTTTAAAACAATATAACCGCTGTATCATACATAGTTAAATCTTACCAAATATGTGAGTATTTGCCAGATTCCAAGAATCTGACTAAGTGGTGAATATTTTAATTTGCTTTATAAAGAGTAAATGGAAAGAGCATCCTGGTGCTGTAATTCGCTTTAAAAGCATATTATATCGAAATTTGAATTGGAGTAATTTTATTTGATTAGCATGATAGTGACTTCAAATGTACTTCCTTTGACCCTTTTTGCTTGGCAATTTCAGTTTATGCAGATGGAAGTATATGCTTGGATATTTTACAAAATCAGTGGAGCCCAATTTATGACGTAGCTGCAATACTTACCTCAATCCAGGTAATTGTGATTCACTTAATATTGCAGAGTTTTTAAAGCAATATTTGCTGTAAATGATTTGATTCTAGTATGCCCATCACTTTGTATAGTTTCATTTGTTCCGTAGTTGCTTTGCTCTATGAAAATATGAAGTAAAAAAACTGCCATTTTTCTACCTAGGTGGCATAATTAAATTCATGTGCATTCAATTTGGTCTTGCAGTCATTCATTCTATCCATTTCAGTTCACTTTCTTCTGAGTCAGGTCAACTAAAAATGTACGGGTCTGTTTGGTTCAAAAAGGGGGTGGGCAGGGATTTTAATGGAAAGGAAGTGCTAATTTACTTTTTATACCCTTAATACGTTTTATGTGACATGTAATGTACATATATTTTACTCATTACATCTTAAATTTTATAAGCCAATCTTCTGTCCCTATCAAAACCTCCCTTATATTGGAGGGGAGCCAAAATTGAGGGCTCGTTTGTTTTGGATTTTTTTTGGAAAAAAATCTATTTTTTGATCTAAAAAAAATCACTTTTTTATTTTTGTAGTGTTTGTTTTAGATTTTAAAAAAAATCCATTTTGTTAAAAAATCATTTTTAGCCTCAATGAAAAGCTATTTCAAGTAGCTTTTCTAAAATCTATTTTTTTCTAAACATAAGGAACTCAAGTGTAAGACCTTCAAATCTTAAAAAAATGATTTTTATGATAGTAAACAAACAGAAATAGCTTTAGATTTTTTAAAAAATCTCTAAAAAGAAATTTCTAGATTCTTTCAACTCAAAATCTATTTTTGTAAGCTGAAACAAACGCACCCTGAGTCAGGAGGGGTTTTGTTTCTCTCCCCTCCAAAACAATGAACCAAACCAAAAAGCTTTAAAGTAATCTCTACTTTCCTCCAACTGAACACTATATATCAAAATTTCATAAATTATTTAGGCACAAACAAGTGTTCCTAAAGGGAAGGGACTTCCACCGCAGTGGAAGTAATGCTTTATGTTCCGTTAGGTCCTCATCTGCATGTTTCAGCAGCTTTACAACTTTATGAACCGTTGTTTCATATAGTTCATGCTTCCAACTAATTTTTCTTCATTAGAACTTATGGTAATGTCATGCATTTCTATTACCAACTTGTGATATGTATGTTCATTTTGTTGATGATCCTTAAAATAATTTATATCAACCTTAAAAAACAAAGTAACAAAGAAAAACACACATGTCATGTTTTAGTAACTACAGATATATTGGTCAATATATGGATATATTGTTGTTTTTCAATGGAAGTTAACTGTTTTTTTTT
>Ga0228710_1008215_pt1 | contig 15057 bp, 14 predicted proteins | sample MedpolnodulmetaG_FD_177995 | JGI IMG/M metagenome (GOLD analysis project Ga0228710, IMG submission 177995) | Root nodule microbial communities from Medicago polymorpha collected in Santa Monica, California, United States - pink nodules | ecosystem: Host-associated > Plants > Roots > Nodule...
TGTTCCATTAAACAGACTAACTATTCTAGGGACTTTATTATTTTGAAACAAAACAAAATCAATAAAGAAATGCCTTATTATTTATATATTCACAATATATATTTATATCAATATCATGATACAAAGCAAAACTCAATCAATATAGATTGGCTATTATAGCTTATTCCAACAATAACATCCATGTTAATAGCATATAACGAAAAAATATATAAGCCTACAAATATGACTATATTCAAGTCCACGAAATATCATGTTTTCAAATCTGCAACGTTGATGACACAAAAGTCATTGATTGGATATGCACTGTTTCGAAGATGATCTGACAAACTGAAGTGAACAAACACCTGAACAAGACGTGAAAGACAAACAACACCGTAGAAAGACGACAAACAAAACAACTTCGCACTAAGACGTACGAAATCACAAAAGAAAAACTAAATAAATGTGAAAATCACTTATATAAAATGGAAGGAGAGAAAACAATATAAAGGGGTGATTTTGGGGTCAAAATTGACCATAAACCACCCCTCCGTAGTGAATGAAGGGAAAAAACTAGGTTTTAAGCGACGGTTCACAAGAGAGGGTGCAATTGTTAATTCGAGGTCTATAGTTCCTTCTAATTTAGTTTTTTTGCATGGACTATAATATTATTTCTATAATATTAGTGATACATTTGAAATTAACACTCCATTTGGCATGAGAATAAATTAGATGAGAGAATGAAGTGAGAGATAAAGATGTCATAAATATATTAAATTTGATGTATTTGTTTGATATAAGAGAAAGAGAGAAGAAATGAGTGAAAGTATTTTCATCTTTCTTCTCTTGTTTGGTTAAGTAGAAAATGAGAAGATAAAAATAAGAGTAATACGTTAGACATTCAAGAAGCGGGCCTTAACTTTTCTCCCTAGCTTCTCTCTTCTATGTTCATTCTAAAAGGGGTGGTTTTTGAGTTAATTTTTTTACAATGAAATCACATCTCTTCATTTTGTCTCCCTTATTTAAATCTAAATAACTCGTTTTGACATAAGTTTAGATTTTTTCTTTGTAACTTTGTTGTCTGAGTACTACATTGTGTTGTAAGTCGTCTTGTGTGACATTGTTTGATTTTCCGTTTTGCTACGGTGTTCATTTGGTTCCTATTGGAATATCAACATCAATCAATTACATGTTCGATCAACGATTTGAGTATCAACGTTGCAGATCAGAAGACATATATATTATTTGTAGGTATTTTACCTGTATATGTTATTAACTTGTATGTTATGAGTTTGTTCGCAAATTCATCATTTATATTTTTAACAATGTTAAATATGTGATTGTATTTCATGTATCTATCAATTTAAAATGAATGAATATCATTTTAATTTTAATTTTGTATAATATAACTTGATTGTTATAGGGTATATTAATGACCCCGTAACTACTAAAATATATTATGTTAAAAATAATGATTAAATAAATAAGAACAAATTTTAGATTGAGTAGTATTCATCAATCAATATTGAATAAAAATACAAAAGAAACCCACATCGAAAAGATTATCCATATCTATGATTTTTAGTTATCTTGATCCGGTGTGTGCCTTCAAATTTGGTATGGATGTCAGTGGTGTAAAATATGAATACAATGATAAACAAAGAGATGGATCAAAGTTGGAGGATGGAAGGAAGAAAATCACACAAAGGAAGAAAACGCAAGGGAGAATGAAGCAGGCCGAAGCTCATCGCAGAAAGTGAAGGACAAGAGTATAAGGGCAATATAAATGAAGAGTAAATCACTAAAATTGATCCCTATCTTTATAAGCCGTTGTCAAATTAGTTGTTAACTCTATTAATATTTTAAACTAGTCTTTGTTTTTATCAAAAATTTCTCAATTAAATCCTTGTTTTATATTTTTGTCACATGACAAGAGACCTAATTGAGAAACTTTTAACAAAGACAGAGACTAGTTTAAAATATTAATAAAGTCGGGGACTAATTTGATAGTACCTTACAAAGTCAGGAATCAATTTAATAATTTACTCTATAAATGAATCATTCATGTCTCCTCTCTTTCTCTCTTCACTAACTCTCCCTACCCCCTCAAAAAATCTCTCTCCCCCCTAATTCTAGCAAAACAATCACAGTGTAAGTCAAGAATGTCATAAATACATTGAAAAAAAAATCTCTATCTCCCCTAATTCTGGCTCATGAATAATTATTATTTTTGTTAAGAATATGTAAATAATGTATTTTGTGACAGATACATTCGTCCTTAGTGTGCTCCACACAGTTCAATAAGTGTTTGATATTACGCTGATTGTAAGTAAGATTTCGAGTTTGAGTCACCTAAAGGCAAATAATACACCAAGTGTCCGATCAAATGAGTTTGGTAGTGTATACTTTATATATGTTAGAAAAGCCTCCTAAGAAAGTACCGATAAAGGAATGATTGCAATTTCATTGATAGATCTCATAATTCAGTACAATATCTTAAATAGCCAAAGTATTCTACCATCTTTTTGGCTCAACCAAATCTATACTAACAAAATCAAAACAAACTAATGAGTCATCACCTTTCAAAAATAACGAGTTATTACTGCTTAATCATGGTAACAAAGTCATTCCTCCTCTTCCTCCGTTTGAGAGGATTGCTTTTAAGCTTATAAAATTGCTCTCACACCCAAAATTAACTTTAATAGCTTTAACACTTGTTAACTATCATTCGCTTCTTAACATTTTTAGTTTATGAGTGAACGGTGGTTAAATTGCTGTGAAAGCAATTTTAGAAGCTTAAAAGAGCACTTTATTTTGTTTGATGATGATCCATTTGGGTTGTCCCAACTTACCAGGCCCAGGTTGTTGTCTGGGACGGGTGTATGTTGTAGGTTGTGTGACATGTGCTTGCACAAAGTTTTTGAAATTTTTTATTTTTAATAGTATAATGTATCAATAGTTGGGATTTTGACTACATGACCCACACTAATCACAAATCGTTTCTCTCTTGATCCACACATATCATCATTTCTATCTCAAATCCTTTTTTGATAATATAAATATTATAAAAATGAAGATAGAAGATGATTGATTAAATGATTATTTAGTTACTTATATATATAGAGATATTTTCATTGATATTTAAAATGAAAAAAATCTTTCAATGTTCGTGAATAATGATGCCCCACTATTCAAAATTTATAGATCTGTCACAGGTTGTTGCTCTTGGCCACTGCAACTAGTATCACCCTTGCCCATATCAGGTTTACTGAATAAAATGCAAAGACTCATTCATTTTCCACCCTATTAATTTCTCACGCGTCCTATGTGCTTTGGATTATATAATTGGAGTGACATAAACACCCTATAAAAATCTTCAAAGTACGTTAAAACATTTCAGAACATGCGAGAAACTCATAGGATAGAAAAAATAATGCCCAAATACAAATTGTGAGAGTGGTTTCTATCTATTATATTTAATCTTTTTCTCAAACCCTTTGAGTCATTAAGGGTCATTTTTTACTCTTATTGTCTTTGGTAGATTAATGAAATAATATTCATTCGCCACCGGTAGGGTAGCATACTATTTATCTATATTCGTTTGTGTGAAAGGGCGCAATCCTAGGAAACCAAACCATTCATTGGCTAAGTGGCAACCCCACCCACCCTATTAGAGCATGAAATAGATGCATGAAACACAAATATTAGAGCAAAAATCCTTTAGAAATAGACCGTATAATAAAACCATATTCTTTTTCATTCACTACTCCTTAGACATGGCATATTCAGTAACTACATAAGTCAGTCCACAAGGAAAAATTGCTAATCTTCCTTCATATTTTGTTTTTTTTTTCAAGGTCACCGAAAGGACTTTTTTTTATAGTATTGCCTTACTTATTTTAAAAAGGTGTTAAAAAACTAGAAGGAATTAAAATACAAATTAGCCAACCAGTATACAATAATAATACCTATTCAACCAAATTGTTCGATTTTAGATTTGAAATCTAAGCGATTATGTACCAATGTTTGCATTTTATTTTCCCAATTTGATTTTCAACTTCTTCTTCTCTTTAGTTTGAATTGGATTCTTCTTGCCATTCATGATCCTTAAGCTTTGCCTTAACAAGTCAAATTCCCTTTCTTGTTTGTACCTTTCTTTCTCCACTGAAACTAATTGAGCTTTTAAAGCTTTTATGCTTTCTTCTTTCTCGTGCAATTCCCTCCTCAGTTTTTCAATTTGGATGTCATTTTCCTCAGCTTTCCAATACAAACCATCTCCTATGAGTATATTTCCAAAAGCAAATAAGCTCAAGTAATTTAAACACAAAGCATTTGATTCTAACAAACTCACCTAATTATATATCTTATAAGTAGTATGAATATTTCTCAAGAAGACAATAAAAATAATTCACCACATTATTGTCACATATTGATTGACTAATTTTGAAAAGTACTATGATGGGATTGAACCCCATCTGCCACACACTACTTTTCAAAGGGCATTAATAGCATACAAAGACTAATGCAAATCACAAAAAAATACAAACACTAATTGTTTGGATAAAAATCTTAATTAAACAATTATTATATAATCATTATTTTATAAGCTATTTCTACAACAAAAATAAAATTAAATAAAATTCTTTTGGCATAAACTATAAACTGTTTTTAAAGGCTATTTTAGAAAACTTATAAGATAAAAATAGATTACACACCTTATAATTTGTTTTTTTATAAACTCTCTCAAACATACTCATAAATAAGCTAAAATAACTCAATTCAACTTTTAAGATAAAAAGATAGATTATACACATTATAATTTGTTTTTATAAACTCTCAAACATGCTCATAAATAAGCTAAAATAACTCAATTCAAACATGTCTAAAGACATTAATAACAAATTATGATTATCTTACCATCATATGTTCTTTGGATGAGATCATCCAACTCATTCTTAATTGCAAGATAAAGTTGTTTCCACTTCTCAACAGCTTCATCTCTCCTTGCTCTTTCCTCCTTCATCTCTTGAACCAACAACTTAGTCCCCATTAATTCCCACTCTTTCTCACAATTCTTCTCAACCATTCCAACCTCTTCCATCTCCTTTATCTTCTCTTCCTTCTCTTCCACCACTTCCCTCAACTCCTTCACCTCTTCTTTCAACCTCTTCATCTCTTGTTTCCAATCTGCCTCCTTAAAAGCAAACACCATTATCTCCCTCTCATAATTCCTACTCTCTTTCTCCCTATCACACATTATCTCCTTTATTTCTTCTTGTAGAAGTCTCACTTTCTCTTTCAAATTCATTACATATTTTTGTGGATACTTTATCTCATTTTTCTTGCTAACACTAACACTTCCCCCCATCTTTGATTGGCCCCTTGTGACAAGTGTTGAGGTTTGTTCTTATAGTGAAATATTAAAAGATGATAATAATGAGAGGGTTAAATATGGAGTTATGTACAGGTTAGGCTCCTGACATTGATAGAAAAAGCACCAAGAATTTTGGGCTATTTTATGAAGTCAGATAAGGGTCATAGTTGTACTTATACTTCTATAAACTCAATAATGGAGGGGGGGTGGGGGGGTGGTGAAAACAAGGGTAGTAATAACATAAAGAAATTTGTTCCTATTTGTAAATTTCAAAGTTGACTATAACATTAGTTATTGTTTTGCTTCGGTATTATTGTTAGTTATTTATTAGGGAGATAGAAATGGAAGCTACGTGACAATATAAATTATAGGAAAATATTAGAAAATAATTATATCGAAAATAAAAAAAAATCTATTGATTTTCTTGATATATATTGACATATGTCAGAAAGCCTAAAGGAATAGAAAGTTGATAGGAACATTTGTATAATATATGTATGGGTTGGGGTTCGAACCCGAACACCCTACTAAGTCACTTTAAAAAGTTGAATTTCTAGACATTAGGTTAAAACCCAACTAAGTCACCTTAAAAAGATGAATTTCTAAACATTAGGTTACTTGACAAAAAAAATAAAAATAGAAAGACTCAATAAGTCTTAACTTAACTGATAAAAATGCTAAAATTGTTTGGTTGGGCACCATGATTGAGGTTCGAACCCCAGTTCATCCACTTGTGAGTGTGAGTTTCCAATGACATTTATCATTTTGCCAATCAACCAAAAAAAAATATAAATTTTTACACTTAATCTAAAAAAGGTCATACTAAATTAGTAAAAAATAAAAAGATCTTACTAGATTTTGCACTTAGTCAAAAAAAGGAAAAATGTCATACTAACTTGTGTTCTTAGGGTACTTAAGGGCAAGTTAAAAACTAAAAAAGAAAATGAAAATAAATTTTGCATTGATTAAAAAAACTTTTATATTTTTTTATGTTAAATGCATAATTTCCAACAATATATTTCTATATTTAGTTTTTTTTAACATGTGTCGTTGAAGGCACAAGTTAGTTTTTCCAGAACCAATACCTTCTTTCAATCTTCTTGTTCATTTCATACATCTTAAAAAAAGTTATAAGTGATAGAAGGAGAACAATAGTTTTACGAAATTAAACTTATTAAGTATTGATGTACACCATACGTTACAAAATATAAGCAAAACCGAGTTAAACAAAATTGATATATTTTGCTCAAAATTTGGTCCAAATAAATTCTTTTTCTTTGACTCAATTTTGCATATATTTTATAACATAGAAAATATTAACTCTTATCATATATAGAGTAAAACTTATCGAATTGAGAGTGATGTTTGTGATATTTTTTTTAATCGAAGGAAAGTTAACTATTATCATTAATCAACCAATGTTCAATACAAGAAGGATAAGAATAAAAAAATACGGTGACTAGTCCAAGAACAAGTCGCCCTAGCTAAAGTATGAACAACCATGTTCCCTTTTCTCCTAACAAACTTCACCTCTAAGTTGAAATGTAAATATAACTGATAAATAATACTAGAAACAATATCATAGAATTCCAAATCACCATGGCCTGGAGACGATAGAGCTTGCACTAGAGTAGATGAGTCAGACTCGAACACAACCCGGTCCAATCTGTTCGTATCAACATAGTGAAGGGCCTTGAGTAAGGCTACTGCCTCCCCCTCGAAAACTGTCATATTTACCCGCTGCCATTTCGTTTGAGGCTGACTAAATTGCTCGCGGGAGTCTCTAACACAACATGCGAAATCCACATTGCACTTCAACCACATCTCACTCGGTTTCTCCCAAACTGAGTTGTTACCTTGCACTCTACTCTGTCCGTGTTGCACAACCGGTGGTGAGGGCGGTTTATGAACCTCTTGCCATTGTTCTCAAGCATCTAGTGTTGTCCTCCAAATGCTCATTGAAGTATGATGAGCGTCATTCCAAATGACATAATTACGTGCATCTTAAATTTGCCAAAGAAGTAAAGTCACTTGACCATCAATGTCTCATCCTTCTGAACGACATATATCAAACACAAAGTTTGCCAACCTGCTCACAGTTTCATCTTACATTATACATGCCGTGATTGTAATCGAAGACGCGTGGGAACACACTCTCTACAAATCCTCCACAACAAATTACGAGCTATATGAGGGAAATTCACCCTCCAAATTCTATGTTACTCACCTCCAACATGGAATCGATGAGTATGTAGCAACTTTATCATAGCCAGTTTATAACCAATCTTAACAGTATGCCTCCTGTTATGTTCCACCATCCATGTTATTCTATCATATCCTAAACCCGTTCCTCGACAGCTATCAAATCAGACACACTCAAACTATGCACACCTTGGCTTTGTGGGGATGGAATCCAGATTCCTTGGACACATCGAACCCATGGATCATTCATCACGCTGACATGCTACCCATTTCCAATTGTCCACCTACATCCATATAAAAGTAACAGATGCGAATTCCAAATACTCTGTCAAGCAAAGCCAGAGTTATAACCGAGTTAGCACCCAAAAATGAAGAACGGGAAAAATACCTCGATTTAAAAACTCTAGCAATCAGAGATTCAGGTTTAGACAGAAAACTCCTTCCTTGCTTTGCTACCATAGTGAGATTAAAAGCTTTGAAATTCCTAAACCCCATTCCACCAAATTTTTTAGGGCATGCCACACGTTCCCATGTCATCCATTTAATCTCGTGGTTGTTACTCCTTCCTCCCCACCAAAACGCATAGATCATCTTTTCAATATCATTTATAACTGAATTCAACAGAAGATAAATACTCATTATGTATGAAAGAATAGATTGTAACACAAATTTGATCATAACTTCCCCACCCGCCTTCGATAATGCTCGTCATCCACACATTATTCGTTTCCGTATACAATCCTTGATAAAAGAAAAAACGGACCTCTTATCTCGACCAATCATTGATGGTAATCCTAAATACTTTCCAGTACCCATCACATGTCGGACACCAATAATGCGTGACAAATTCTCCTGCGCTGCCCCACTCATATTGCAACTGAAAAACACCTCAAACTTTGATAAGTTAATTTCTTGTCCAGATGTTGCCTCATAAGTTTTACGAATAGTGAGTAGACGTTGTGCTTCCATCACATTGGCCCTGCAAAACAAGAAACAATCGTCTGCAAACAACAGATGAGACACCATTGGTGCGCTGCAACATACTTGTATCCCATGAATATCACCTTTAGTAACTGTCTTATGTATTAGAGTCGAGAGACCCTCAACCACCAATATGAATAAATATGGTGATAATGGGTCACCCTGGCGCAACCATCTGCCGGGTACATTTCAAATAATAATCTTAAATGTATGGCTCATTGTTGGATGAAGCCCGATTTTACACTAGACATAGAGATGAGTAGGACACTACATGTTATGGCTGCAAATATAAAGGAGAATTGCCAAATTCACATGCAAATATTTCTTTGGAGCGTGGGGTAGATTTGTCATGACTCCAATTATTTGACGACACTTAGTTTTCTCTTGAAATAATGCATAATTGTACAAAGCATCCCTGCACAGTAACCTCAATTGACACATGGATAGTACATATAGCTTATAATGCTCGTGAAGTTTCGTTAGTGTTTATTTAAAAAATCATACCTTATTATAAATCACAAATTCAGTGTCAAGAAAGCAGGAAAAATAATAATTGTGCTTGCTAGCTAAGTGACAATTTGTGCAATTAATTGTCAAGGAAGAGGAAAAAAATGTACTAACTAAATGACAATTTGTGCAAACCCCATGTCAATTTCAATCAAATTGAGTAAGAAAAACTCACCCTATGCTTATAGATTTTTAATTAATGGTAAAGTTTCCCATGGTTAATAATAAGGAATAAAAAATTGTTCATTAATAATGGAATAAACTTTTGCGCCATAAGTCACATGAGTAACACTTACACCCCACCTATTTTTTAGGAGCAAATACACATTAATTAATTATTTATACTATGAAAATAAGCATTTGGAACAACTGTCAAGTTGTCTACATGTGTAATGCATAACTATTATAATGAAACTTCTATTCGTCCATACATAACTAGATAGATGATGGTAGCCATATTAGGCCTACAACGAGGGTATAGTCATGGGAAGCATATTCAGAGAGTGAGTGTGACAAACTATATTCTCAAAACTATAGCATTAGCCATGCTGGGACTTTATATTTTTGCATGTTATTAATTGTCTTTTGGTTCCATTGAAACAAAATTTCAATGCATGATCTTTGTATATATATTTCGCAATACACGACATATAATATCATGCTTGTACAAAAATCATTAATAATTGTTTGTGCTTGCCACCTTTGGATTCCTTTGTTGAAAAGGACTTGAAGCATTCTTGTTATTATGGCCTTGCAGTTTTGTATTCCCTTGAAGGACCAATTTCAATAAATTGGTTTGTGTTTCCCTTCATATCCTATTTGGTATGGCATTTAATTGTTACAATTACTCTCCTTTGTCCTTATCCGTATATGATGTAACCTTGTTGGCTTTTTTGACCAAATGAAGATGAAGAATATGCCCTTAAAATGTAAACTTATGGGTGTAAGATTAAAAAAAATATCAATTGGAATTAGTAAGAAAAAATCTTTCAATTCAAATTGGCCGGTAAATCAATTTAACATAGTTTCTTTGTATTTTTTTTTCCATTAAATATATTCATCGAATAAGTGATAATCTAGCAAATTGGCCGTTGTAGTTTTAAGTCTTATACAAAAAGCTATTGAAATCTAGCTCATTCAAGAAGTTTACGAATTTCTAAATCAGAAAACTCGGAATACGTGTGTGTCTGTTTATAAAAAGAGATTTTAATGAATTGATACTATTTTATGAGTAATTGTTTTTTTATTAAAATTGAGTTGAATGTAATTATTGTTCGTAAGAATTTATGTAAAATTGTTTGAACAATAAATTTGAGACTAAAAAATTAAAAATTTACGCATCAAATTTAAAATCAAATATGGTGATAAAATTAATTATACTCGAGAATATCTAAAATTGCAAACAATTTCACACATATTGAAACAATTTTGAAATATAAAAAAGTGGAACCAAAGATATTGGCTACATGTTTGGATTGGCGGTGACATTATGAGAATCACCGGCAATGGGGTAAATTTTCAAGACCACTAAGAGACTTAGATATCACATCTCCACCTAAAACCTTAAGGCATCAGGTATATGGGTCCCCTCTCTTATATATCCAATGTTTCCTCTATTTTTAGTCAATGTGAGACATAATCACTCACACTTGATTTCCAGCAATGTCCCTCTCAAGTGTGAGTCACCCACATCACTAGCCTGATCCACATTAGGATCTCGCTCCCGTTCCCCATTGAGCCTAACCAGGGCTCTGATTCCAGTTGTTGGGGAGTCCGGGGAGTGCAGGGAGTAGAATCTGTCTTGCAACATAAGCTTCTTTTGTAAATTCCATTGCTCTCATTTGTTCTTTCAGAACCAATACTTGAGTTTAAGACTTATAAATTTTAGTCTATGGTCATGTACACTTGAACCAATATTAGCATATCCAATTGAGATTTTAATACCTTGTTATCATCAAAACATAAGGCGGTAATGTTAAACACATTTTGTTCCAACATGTTTGACATACACTTCTTCGGATATTACACCATTAAGAAATGCACTCTTAACATCCATCTTATATAATATAATGTCATGATTAACTGCATAGGATAAAAGTAACTTGATTGCTTCAAATCTTGCAACTTGAGCAAATGTTTTAGTATAATCAATGCATTCTTGTTGACAACCTTGTGCAACAAGTCTGACTTTGTTTCTGATCACTTCACCTTGTTTATTTAACTTGTTTCTAAATACCTATTTAGTTCCAATAATGTTTTTATGATCAGGTTTAGCTACCAAATCCCACACATCATTTCTTTAAAATTGATTGAGTTCTTCTTGCATAGTTATTATCCATCCATCTTCTGAAAGTGTTTCATCAATAGTAGTAGGTCCAATCACTGATAACAATCCCAACATTGAATGATCTGATCTGAAGTATGATCATGTTCTTATGGGACTTTCTTTGTTTCCAATGTTAAGATCCTCTGGATGTAAGACTTGTACTTGTAAGTATTCTTGGATTGAGTAGCTTGTTGTGAACCATCTTGAGCTTCATCAGAAGCTTCTTCATTTTGAGCGTCTGAAGTAGGTTCAGCTTCTGGACTTTCATCAAACTCTGGAGTCTGATCAGGTTCTGAATGTTCTTAAGAAACCTGTATATCTGCACTTTCAACTAAGTCTGGAATTTCACTTCTAGGCTCTTTGTCATCAAATTTGATGCACATTGATTCTTCAACACATTGTGTTTCTGAATTATACACATTGTATGCCTTGGATCTTTCAGAGTAACCTAGAAAGATTCGTCTTTGAGCTTGACATCAAATTTCTTTATATAGACTTTATAATATAGAATGTAACATGTACATCCAAATTGATGAAAGTAAGAGATATTAAGTTTTCTTCCTTTAAAAATTTTATATGTTATTTTGTCCAATATAGGTCTAACATGTTGTGTTAACTGCTTCTGCCCAGAAATATTTAGCCAAATTGTTTTCATGAATCATGGTTCTAGCCATTTCTTGTAAAGATCTATTCTTGTTCTCTACAACCCTATTTTGTTGTGGAGTTCTAGGAGAAGAGAATTCATAGACAATTCCATATTTCTCACAAAAGGTTTCAAATGGCTCATTTTCAAATTATCCACCATGATCACTTATTACTTATTTTTTACTTTTTTTCAGACTGTATTTGAGATCATAAGTTGCTAAACACATCATATGCATCATATTTAGTTCTAAGGAATTTAACTCAAGTCCATCTGTTGTAATCATCAACAATGATTAATCTATATTTACTTCCATAAATAGATGCAGTGCTAACTGGTCCAAATAAATCAATATGAAGTAGTTCTAAGGGTCTGGAAGTTGAAACAATGTCTTTAGATTTGAAAGATGATTTAACAATTTTTCCTTTATGGCATGCACTACAGAGTGCATATGAATGATAATCAATGTCTGGTAAGCCTCTGACCAATTGTGACTTACTAAGCTTAGAGATTAATCTCCAGTTAGCATGTCCCAACCTTCTGTGCCACAACCATTTCTTATCATTCACTTATAGAAGACAAACTACCTTCTGATCAGCCAATTCTGAAAAATTAATGTTATACACATTGTTTTTCCTCTTTCCCTTGAACATTATGGACTTGTCATTTTTGTCAATTACTGTGCAGTTGCTCTTATCAAACATTACATCATAACCACTACCACAAAATTGACTAACGTTAAGCAGGTTATGTCTAAGTCCATCAACTAACCACACATTATTACTTATTAATAGTGAAAGAAAAGTTACCAATAGTTCTTGTACCAATGATCTTGCCATTCTAGTTTCGTTCAAAACCCACAATTCCTCCCTCTTTCATTGTTAGGGTTAGGAACATAAACCTTTCTCCTGTCATATGTTGTGAGCAGCCGCTTTCTAGGTACCATGACTTCAGTTTTTCCACTCCTCTTAAGCATATCTGCAGCATCAAGAATTTTAGACTTAGGTACCCATATCTTTATGGGTCCTTTAGGGTTAGTTCTGAAGGATTAAGTATTCTTTTGTGCCTTGTGCTTGAAGTTAAGTTGCTTATGTTTATTCAAGATTTTAGGTCTTGTTTCACATGAAGGAATAATTGTTTTCCTCCTCTGAAACTTAGGCATTAAGACTACATACTCTGAGTTCTTCAAAACCTGAGATTTCGGTTCTGGTCTCTTTGGAGTCTTAGATTCAGAGTTAGTCATAATCTTAGACTTGGAGTTCTTTGACTTTGAAACATTCGCAGTCTTATAACTAGAAGCTTCAGGTTCTAACTGGATCACAATTTCAGACTCAACATCTTTAGGCACAAAGTAAGTTTTCAAACCTTCCTTAATGCATTCAGAACATGATTTAAGATTGATTTCATTAGGTATGCCATCTGAAAAACTAAGTCCTCTACCATGGATATGATATATGCTATAAATCATTGGAGCTACTTTGCTTCTGTCAATACCTGATATGATGAAATCTTCAAGAGCAATCTCTTGCTTACTTAAAGGTTTCTTCTCACACTTTACTTTGTGCTTCTGACAAATATACTTGAGTTTTCCTTCATAAGTTTTACAAATGTAGTCAAAGCTCTTAAGTTCTTTTTCAGACTCCTTCGGATCCAATATAGTTTTTTCTTGTTGTTTTAATAAATCAACATATTTTCCCTTTAAATCTTTCAACTCATTGGTCCTGTTTTTAAAGTGTGTGAGGAGCTCTTTAAGAGATTCAACAAGTTCATTTTTGAGAATTTTAGAATATATCTCATTTTCATCTTTAGAGTCTGTTTCAAATTCTACATCAGAAGTCATTGTAGCTACTAACCCCATAGCTATGTTTCCTTCCTCTTCAACGTCATTTTTCTCAGACCCCGACTCATTGTCTAGATCTTCCCAAGTATCCATCAGACTCTGCTTGATCTACTTTATGAAATTATTGGATTTAAAGGTTGGATTCTTTGATCTTTCTTTAGATTTCTCTTTCTGCAGGTCAGGTTTCTTGCAGTTGAAGCAACCTTTCTGATCTTTTTTTCTTGAACCTTTGTAACCGCTGCTTCTGCCCAAAAACTTCTTGTTCTTCCTAGCCAAATACTGAAGTCTATTGGAGAGCATATCCATCTCTCGAGCAACAACATGATCTTCATTTGAATCTCCAGCAGGGGACTCATCTTCAGATTCATTTACTTTGAAAGCTTGTGAAGACTTTCCTTTAGACTTTAGTGCAATAGTCTTTGGCTTTCTAACAGGTTCTTGCTCATTAAGACCAATCTCATGACATTTTAGAGAGCTTATAAGATCTTCAACACTTAGAGTGTTTAGATCCTTAGCTTCCTCAATAGCAGTCATTTTAGGTCTCCATTTGGCAGGTAAACTACTCAGAATCCTGTTCACATGATCAGAAGTTACATAGCTTTTCTTCAGAATCTGAAGTCCAAAGACTAGAGTCTGAAACCTTGAGTAGATAGTCTCAATGCTTTCATCCTCTTTCACCCTGAACAAATCATACTGATGAACAAGCATAGTAGGTTTAGTTTCTCTAAATTTCTTGTTATCTTCATAATTAGAACACAAGGAAGCAAACATTGCTTCAGCAATAGATTTATCACTCATCTTCATATACTCTTTGTGATGTAAAGCAGCAACAAGAATGACACCAAGTCACCAGTAGTAGTGTGTTTCTTTCTATCAACAACAGTTTCTTCTTCATCTAACACCAAGTCACCAACACCTTCGTCAAGAACATCCTATAGTTCTTCATCTAAATCCATAATGTGACTATACATTTTGGTTTTTCACCAGGAGAAGGTTTTAGGATCTCCATTTAACATAGGAGGATTGTTAGAACCAAATGACTTATCTTCAGTACCATAATCATATGGTATGGTAACACCACCAGAATTGGAACCTTCATCAGTTGACATGTTTTTCTCTGATCTTTTTCTATTACACTGTTAAGGGCTTAAGACAATAAAACTGGAGCTCGGGTACCGACTGAAAGTGAGAAAAACACAAGGGGG
>Ga0228710_1008217_pt1 | contig 15055 bp, 8 predicted proteins | sample MedpolnodulmetaG_FD_177995 | JGI IMG/M metagenome (GOLD analysis project Ga0228710, IMG submission 177995) | Root nodule microbial communities from Medicago polymorpha collected in Santa Monica, California, United States - pink nodules | ecosystem: Host-associated > Plants > Roots > Nodule...
GCAGTTCTTCAGACGCAGTTCTTCAGACTCATTCTTCCAGATGCTTTAAGCTTCAAATAAATTCCTTTGCTCTTGAACTTGTTCAATCAGAATCTCTAAGAATAGTACTTTGATTATGGATCCTGCATACTTGAACAAATTGTTTAGCATATCCAATTGATTATTTTTAATACCTTGTTATTGTCAAAACTCAATAGGTGACTTGTGAAACACCCTTGTTCCAACAGTGGGAAGGTTACATATAGCTATAATGATATAAGCACAATGTTGTTTAAGCACTACCCACACTTTCTTTGGGAAATTTGAGTAGAGACCCTTATTTTATTTTTCGATTAGAGGATTTGTTTTAACTTGAATGTTGGAAGAATATACAATTTTATTACTCCCGTCGGTCCTATTTATAAAAGAAAGTTGGGTCAACAAAAATTGATGGATCTGGACTGAATTGTTAACTAGATACATCAACTTTTGTTGACCAAAATTTCTCTTATAAAGAGGATCAGAGGGAGTATTTTATTGTATCGATAAGATGACATTTGCACTATGAGAAAGTTATTTTTAGTCATTATTCATTAAAAAAATTAAATGTTTCGATTTCTAATACATTAAATACAAACATTTTCATAAATATTTATCACTCATTCTTTAATATTTCTCTTTTTATTTACTACTATTTGTTAATCCATATTTATTAATTTTCTTAGGTCTGCATCAACTTAACCTAATAATTTCTCTCTAAAATGCTGCATTAGGTTAGCAACAATTTAACTTAACAAATTACATCTAAAATGCAGCCTACCAATTTAACCTAACAAATTAGCAATCCCTAATATTTCTCCTCATTGATGAGCTTTTCATTCCTATCATGTTGTGTCATCATTTGTATATATTTTATTGTTTTTGTACACTTAAGTAATATGTGTCCATCACAAGTTCCATAAAATTATGTCTTCAATTCTTCAATTTGTTTACATATAGAATTATATGGTTTTAAAATCTCCAAATTTTTACTCAACAATAATGATGCAATCACTTTATATAAAATTATAAAGTTAAGTAAAATCGACAAATAAAGTAAAAAGGCCCTGACCATAGATCTAAAATCGAACATTAAAATCAAGCAATAATAGAAAATTGAAATTAATTTATGAGTTTTTTATTGGGAAAAATTAATTTAAAACTTTAAAGAAGTACTCTAACATCCAATAAAAGATTTTTCCGTAAAAGTTGTTTTAAAAAAATGATAGACACGTACAATGATAGAAGTTAATTTTTTTTCATAAAAGTTGTTTTAAAAAAATTTCATTGATATGTTTTATATTTAATTTTCTTTTTTTTTTGCAAAAGAGTAATTTTCTTTGCATCATCACGTGAAAAAGTCTGATTGCTTTTTTTTTTGGTCAGAAGTCTGATTGCTTTTATTAATACTTTAATTTTTTTTTTCTAATTTAATGTTAATCTAACCTATGATTAGTATTACATAATGAATGAATCAATTGTTGTGTGAGATACAAATAAAAGTCTAGACAAAATTGTTACATTAACAATGATAGAAGTTAAATCAACCTCATAATCCTCAAAGGTGCTAGACAAAAAAAAAATTGTAAAAAGTACGATTTTCGAATTATATAAATGTTGTCATGATATCACCAATCTAATAAATTTCTATCATTTGATAAATTTCACTACAATTTTTCATTACTGTATAACTCATTGGTTTCTGTTTTAGTCGGTAGGACCCGTGCGGCGCACTGTCATCAATCTACTATTAATATACTTTTGTTATTTTTTGCGGCGCGGTACTTCCGTCCTTTTAATAAGTTCAAACCTACTAGATTGCAGCCAGTACCTAACTACTTCACCTCCTTCCATGAAGCTTCATTGGATTCGATACATTGTTGAAAATTTAAATTGAGAGGCAAAACAAAATTTTGTTGTCCCTTCAATATTTATTGAATTTTGTCAAATTATTCCGCTCTATTTGGATAATTGTAGCACATTTTGACTATTCGTCAAAAAAATAAATAACACTTTTTGACTATTTATTTTTCTTAATTAATACTAGTATTATTATTTCTCTTGCATTATTAATTTAATTAAAAAAAGTCAGAGTATAGATGTAACATTAACATTGAAAAAAAAAGAGAATTGGTCCAAAGTCAAACCAACCGCCTAACAATAAGTCACGTTTGGCAACCAATATAATATAAAGTTATTATGTTATGTACATGTATATTTGATCTTTGATAACATAACAAGTTGTTGTGTTTTTATTATTGTAGTTGGTGAATATGGAAGATGAGGGTGGTAGTTTGATGAAGTTTCCAATGGAGAAGAGAGCTTTGGATTGTCTTGGTAAAGGTTTTGATCTAACAAGTGATTTTAGAATGAAATTTGTTAAGGGATTAATAAATGGTGGAAGATTAGTGGTAATTGATGAAATGAACAAGAGAGATATTATGGTACCAGGTGGTGTTACTATTAAAGATGTTTCAGAAGATATTCGTTGTGACAAAGGTGATCGTGTTCGGTTCAAATCTGATGTTCTTCCATTCAATCAGGTGTGTTCTTCTTTTCTCTTTTCTAACTTTTCTATTTGTAATCCAAATAATCCAGGAAAGTTTATAATTTATTTGGATAATATTGATCACTTTAGTGACATGATAATATGATATCATTGATATGGATAGAAAATTGTGTTTGTGGACATGAGCCAATTAAATAATACAAACTACAAAGAGTGTCACGATACCACTAGACGTGGAAATTTAGCATCCTATAATATTCAATCTAAAATCTACATGACAAAATAGGAAGGAATTATTATTAAGATGTTAACGATTAGGTTAGCAGATACTCACATATTTCGAGACTAAATTGACGGATTTCATATACTTTATAGAGGGTCCGGTATATTTTCTTTTACTTTAATAGGTAATTTGAATGACTATGCTGATTTCATTTTTCACCAATAACAAATTTTAGAGATTGAAGATTTTGTAACGGAGCAATCTTTGACCTAAGAACTGTATATAACTTGATTCACATTAAGCATTGTTATGTTAAATGACTTCTTCTTTACTTGCAGATGTCTGAAATGCTTAATCAAAAATCAGCCATACAAGGAAAAATTCCTTCTGGATATTTTAATGCTGTATTTGATCTAAGTGGTGATTGGTTTCGTGATGCTCAAGACATCAAATCTCTTGGTTTTGATGGTTACTTCATTTCTCTTTACAATTTACACTTAACTGCTTCACATCTAATACTGCAAGAGGAACTTAAAAACTCTGTTCCAGCATACTGGGATCCAGCTTCATTGTCCAGGTAAGCAACCACAATGCCACGCCGATCATTTAAGTGGATAGATTTTAAAACAGAAAATTCGGCTCTAAAGTAAACAATTAAGTAAACGTACAAGAATACAATGATTGACCATTGAATCGTTTGGCTAATTGTGCCTACGTCTCTGACAACAAAGTGACTGTTGTAGTTTAAATACAAGCTTACACAGTATTCGCTATGTTCGATTGTCGGTCCATTTATTGGTGAATACGAGTCACACTCAACAATAGATGTAAATAATGTTTTAGAGTGGTTTAACATGGTAGAGTTACTGATGTTGATACAATTTTAGGATTAAAAATGTTGCATGATTTTTGGATTAATAATGAAGGATAATGTTGCTGATTAGTTTCGTTAGGCAGGTTTATTGCGACATATGGTACACACATAATAGTAGGCATGGCTGTTGGAGGTCAAGATGTCATTTGTGTCAAACAAAAACATTCTTCAAAGGTTCCTCCTGGTGATCTCAGAAGACATTTAGAGGATTTAGGAGATTTTTTATTTTCCGATTTAAGAAGCCCTTCTCTACTAGAGAGGAAGACAACAACAACAGAAGCCAAACAAAAAGTATGTATTGAGCCTTATTTTATATTTTTACATAATATCACGTTGAAAGAGTTAAAGGACCCGAGTTTCAGACCCTAGCGAAAAAGAAAATACTAACATTACTTATCTGTTGATGCAATCTCTATTAGGTCCCAGAGGTTTTTAATCGTGTGTTGCAATCAAGCACAATGCAGTTCACAAGTATTTCAGAAACATCAAGCAAAGATGTAAGTCACAGAAGAGAAATATTTGCCATCATTTGAATGAATGAATGAATGATGGCAAAGTTTGTAGGGTGTTAAGAGTCTTACTGTTATTTTTATGGGACAGGGACTCACTATTATTTGCTCAAAAAGAGGAGGAGATGTGTTTAAGCACAGCCACTCGAGTTGGCTCCAAACAATGGCGTCTAATCCTGAAGCAATCCACTTCAAGTTTGTTCCTATTGCATCACTTCTCACAGGAATTCCGGGAAGTGGCTATCTTAGTCATGCAATCAATTTGTATTTAAGATGTAAGATTTTCTTCTACTACTATTTTTATCCATATCCATTTCATTTTCTTTCGATTATAAGTTCCAAATAAAAACTTATATATATGAGTTTTGATGCCATCTTCAATTTTTATTTTTTTTTATCATTTATGGTCACAAGTACTTCAATTGATTCACCTGTTCATTGCAGATAAGCCTACTCCTGATGACTTACAATACTTCTTGGAGTTTCAAATTCCCAGGGAATGGGCACCCATGTTTTCTGAGCTGCCTCTGAGGCATCAAAGGAAAAAGACTTATTCTCCTCCCCTACAATTTAGTTTCATGTCTCCAAAGCTTCATATCAACTCTACACAGGTAATTTAGTTCTCACCCTTTTGGGCTTTATTGTTATGAGTTTAATAATTATGCATCAATTATTATTTCATGAAATATGTGCACAAAGATCTACATCGTGAGATGTGATTAGATGTTAGTGTAACATTCTCTTACGTTTAATTGCATAGTAATTAAACCATATTGCTATAGGGAAATACTACTTATCCCGACAAAAATAATCACGAAATCATCACGACAGTACAAATTAAAATACCCTTCTCCAACTCTTTTTTTGCCAGCCACCCATGTATTGTGTGTAGGCCATATCTAACGGTTACAATCTCTCTTGATAAGTTTGCTTTGTTTTCTATCGGGATCAATAGCACAGCTGATTACTATATATAGATGACATTATGCGACTATTGCTAATGATGACATTTAATACAAAAATATCAGGTAGTAAGTGAACAAAAACCTGTGGTTGGCCTCCGATTATTCTTGGAGGGAAGGAAATGTGACAAACTTGCAATTCATATACATCATCTTTCAAGCCTCCCAAATACAATGACACTCTCTTCAACCACCACAACTATGTGGCGAGGATCTGATGAGGACGAATCCAGCAACCAGTTTGCCGAACCAATAAGATGGAAGAAATTTGCGCATGTGTGCACCTCAGTGGTCAAGTATGACCCCAACTGGTTGCACGAATCAAATTCAAGCGGGGTTTGTATCGTAACCGGTGCTCAACTCATTAGCAAAGGGAATTGGCCTAGGAATGTACTTCACCTGCGCCTTCTCTTCACTCACATACCGAATTGCAGCATCAGGAAAACAGAATGGGCTGCTGCACCAGAAGCTTCGAGAAAATCGACTTTCTTCACAAATCTGAGCACAACATTTTCATTCACACAACAAAGTGTTACTGCTACACAGAAACAGGCCCAGCAGGCAGCAGCGGCAGCTGCAACTGCACTAAACTCCGGTGTTTATCCAAATGGTCCACCTGTGCCTGTTCGTTCTGCTAAGATGCTTAAATATGTGGAGACATGTGAGGTTTTGCGCGGCCCACATGATGCTCCCGGACATTGGTTGGTTATTGCTGCTAAGCTTGTGACAGAGGGTGGTAAGATTGGATTACAGGTCAAGTTTGCATTGTTAGATTACTAGTGTTAGGTTATAACCGAGACTATATGCAGAGAAATTTTGTTTTGCTTAATTTTTTGATGAACTACATACAGATCACGTGTACATATATAAGATACTATTGTACAGTACAGTATACTATAATAGAAAAATCAAAATGCGGCTATTCTGCATTCTCTTCTTTCAATTGAATTTCGAAATGTAAACTATCAACCAGTTACATGACAAGGAGGACTCGGTATATACATATATGAGTGCAGAAAGGGGGAAACCTAACTTCTCTAACAAACTTCTAACTGACCAACAGAAAATTAACTTCATCAGCTAATTACAACAAATATTTTTTAAAATAATTAACTACTAATCTCTATGCTTTAACATAGCTATAAATTATGTTTTGATATAGTTTATTTTGGTGACATATATAATGCATCAGTTACTACCAGTTGATTGATTACAAACGTGGTTCACTCTTCTGTATTAATCTTGATACATGGTTTTCAATTGATTTGATGATTGATACATATAAAGGTTCTCTAGATTTTCAATATGGTTTGAAAATGTATTTATATAAGTGGAAACATCCATCACTTTATAAGTTTTTAAGATTGTATCAAAGTATATTTAAAATCTGTTGGACTAACCACTATCATGTCGCTCAAGTCACCCTCTAGATGCACAGTTTTAGGCGTGACTGACTGAGTGTGTCGAGAGGCATATAATATCAATTTTCTTTTAGAATAAGTGTCATTTTTTAATTAGAAAAATATTGGTCCCAAACAAAGTGTTGTTTTCTTTTCCCAGGAAGTAAATATGTCTGATGTTGATTGCTAATGCTGACAAAGAAGAACCGCCAATCCTGCATGGATTTTTGTTCTGATTTTCTTAATCATCATCAGTAGTAGGGTTTAGTACTAATAATGCATGCAACTTTGGTCAAATTATTTGATGGCCGACAGGATTGTACAATGGAATGATGGAAAGATAAACATCGTCTTTTTCTGGACCTAGTAGCATTCAAATTGTATAATCGTCAACATGCACAATCATAATTAGCATCCTGACATTTACTTATAGTACTAACTTACTACATAGTCATCGTGATTGCAATTAATCCACCTTAATACCAAATATGCACTAAAAATGAATTGACATCATCTTATTTAATTAAGGAACCTTAACATAATTGAGTGTGTAAAGATTGGAAGTAGAAAATTGATTCTTCTATACTTGATATCCAGTTAATCATGGTATACCAAAAATTCTTACATTATTTAAGAATCGAGATTATTGGTGGTGGTTTATGAACACCCGCTATTCTCAAACAATGAAAAAACAATGAGACTCACTCACTCACTCAAAAGGGACAATAACTTAGAAAAAATATTGCGTCTAACTTGAGGTTGGAACAAGTTTCATTATTGCTTTTTTTGGTCTCGTCATTATTGTTTTTTACTTGTAGGATTATTTAATGATAATTGACAACAATTAAGTGAGCATAATGGGCCGTTATATAATTAACCAAGTTGCAACAAATGATTAGGAGTGTGTTTGTTTCATCTTTAAAAAAAAAAGATTTTGGGTAAATAGAATCTAGACATTTTTCTTTTAGAGATTTTTAAAAAAATTTAAAGCTATTTCTGTTTGTTTAAAAATTATTTTTTTTAAGATTTGAAACCCTTACACTTGAGTTCCTTACATTTAGAAAAAAATAGATTTTAGAGAAGCTACTTGAAATAGATTTTCATTTTGAGGCTAAAAATGATTTTTTTAGCAAAATGAATTTTTAAAAATCTAAAACAAACACAACAAAAATTAACAAAGTGATTTTTTAATTAAAAAAATAAAATAAAAATTCAAAACAAACGGGCCCTAAATATGCTAGTAATAGCCTTTAGATCCAATGAGAGAAATTTGTATTCTTTAAACAAAAATTTTAAATACGAGAGTTCGAATATAGCTCTAGATTGAATTTCACAATTACGATCATTAAAATAATTAAAATTTTAAAATGAAGGGCATGAAATATCATCTATAGTAGGACGATTTTTCTTAAATTAGTGTTATACCAGAAGCATTAGAACTTATCCGAAACTAAGAAATTACTCAAAGACATCAAAGAAAGTTTCATACAATCCACCAATCACTCATATAGTGTTATAAATGTAAGAGAAATGGCATTTAATTAGCACATTAAAATTTTAGTTGATGTCCCATAGAGTAGTTCAAGTAGTTGAGCGTCCGAAGAACTTTTGGAAGGAATTATCTAGAGTCAAAACATGTTGGAAGTGTGGAAACGTTTCATGAGCAACAATAGGTTAATGGTCCAAAGCCACCAGAAAAAGAGATGTCGTATCTCTTATTGGATTCAAGTGTTAGTGATTAGTCTTACATAACTACGAATAAATTAAATATTACATGTAGAAAAAGAGGTGACTTATGTTTCTAATACGTTGAAGTTTTAGGTGAAGATGCGAGGTTTCTCTCTTTGGTCATAAAACATTTAGTCGATGTTACTTCTAATAAATAGTATTAGGAAGAGCCATTGAGATTATGAGATAACATATTTTTTAAAGAGCTGAAATGACATACTAACAACTAATGTTTACTTTTACTTACAAAATAAAATGGTTGATGATTACTACAAGTTTTGCCTTTGTCTCCTTTATTTTCCTTTTTCTGATTCCATCCATTATCAAAGAGTACGTGTCCTTAATATGGGAAAAGTTTTTGGACCACCAATCTATCCAATCTCCACTCTTCACATTCTAACGGTTAATAAAAATTTACACTATGAGCATCTTTGCTTAGATGAATAAGGGCAGTATCACTAACACAATAAAGATTAAAGAGAATTTTTCTTTTCATCTTTTGGGTCAATTTTAGTCGTTAAAAAAGGGAAAGGAACCATAGAAAAAAGAGAGGGAGGAATACTAGCAATGTAGCATGCATGGAACTAACACAAATTGATAAACAGAAAGTCGAGGTCCAATTTGTTCCAGAAAGATACAAGATGCCAAGTTACTCAAGTTAAAATCTCTCAGTTAGGTGTTCCCCAGTTCCTCTGAATTTCAAAGTAGTAACTCACATCCAAGTAGCATTTTTTATCATCATCTACAAACTGAACCAAGAAAAAAAAAATGAGTTATTTAATTCTTCCTATTTATTGCCACCCCAATTGATATAAATAAAAAAGAAAAACAAATAAGAAATGCAACTTGTTAAATATTAATTTTACCTTGGTTCTTGCTGCATAGGTTCCTCTAGCAAATATACCAGAAGGAGTAGTTTCTTCTTCCAATTCATATGTATATGGTTCATGCTGAGGACTAAAAGTTCCCAACATTTTTTTTCTGTTGTCCACTGTTGCAACAAATCCATTCCCATGTTACTAACTAAGACAATCAAAGTATGGATATTTAATTAATTAATTAAAATTCATTAAAATGAAAGTATTTGTCTCACCTCTAACCCCAGTTTTCCAAACAACATTGGTGTATTTGAGACCAGAAACAATGTTGTTTGAGACAGTGAAGGTGAATTTCATTCTACATTGACTTCCTTCCTTAAGAATGAAGAGACTCTTCTTAGGATCATTAGTAAATGGAATTGGCAGGACAAGGTCTGGCCTCTCTGAGCATGTAATAGTTAGGCTTTGTATCTTCACTTCTGGATCTTTGCTTTCTGGATTTCCAAATTCAACACAAGAAAGAGTTTTCAGATTTTGAGGCCCTACGTAAAACTAGCATACATAACATGTTTTTAACAAAATGTCTACATCCTAAGCTTCTTCTTTTAACGGTATGAATCAAACTCGAAATCTGAAGCTGAAGTTTACAACACTCACACACCCTGCGCACCGGTGGGACATCCTAAGCTTTTGTTATCCAGAGACTAATTATTCATTTAAAATTTTCATTTTCAAAATAATTTGATTCAGTAGAGTTTTTCTACTCTAAAATGTAAAAAGAGAAAAAAGAACAAAAAGAGAATGTTAAAATGAAAAAGAAAGTACCTCCAACAGCAGATATATCAACACTACCCAGAAGTTGCTCTTTCCATTTTCTCAAACTTTCATCATCCTTTGAAATAAAAATGAAAGATGGGTTTAATAAAAATGAGAGTTAAAAACTCAAGCGTGTGAAGAAAAAAACATTCGAAAAAAAAATGCAAACTTTATCTTTCTCAAGCTGTTCTTTGAGGGTAAATTGAGGACCAAGATCCAATTCTTTATCATCATCATCTTCAGGTTCAGTTTCTTCAGCATCATCAGAGATGGAGTTGGGTGCATCATCTTCTTGTTCCTCTAAACGTGTGTTGTAAGGAACATCATTGGTTGTGGAGGAGACAGCTCCTACGGCGGCAGACATTTTTAACCTTTGGCAAACCGGAAGAAGAGAGAATGTGTAAAATCTGAAAGACACAAAAGGAAGAAGAAGAAGAAAGACTTTTGATTTTGTTTTTCTTGTTTCAAAGTTGGCTGAAGAATGGTGCTATATTTGGAAGGATTTTCATTTTCGGTGCAGTTAGAAAATTGATTTTTTTGAAAAAGTTAATTTTGATTTTAAGGTTTGATTCATTTTAAAATTGTTGATTACTGATTAATGATCAATAGTAATTCATCTAGTAATGCTTACAACATCTTGGACTTACAGGTACTATTTTATCGTTGACATCTTTAACATGCAAGCAGATTTGATGATATTATGCGATAGTTTTAAGTGTTACACTTTGTGGGGTGTTCCACTTAAAACAAGGTAGGATAAAATTAGATTAAGTGTAGTCTTGTTAATCTGATGAATTGATGATACTATGTGGACTGAAATTTTGATGCCACTGTACAAACAGTGGGGTGTTACTCACTACAATTTTGATGTTATAGTGTTAACTTCATCAGAAAAGTCATTTTCACGACTTCACCATAGAATTTTCCTTTTCCTTAATATAAGAATGGAAATCAACAAATAAAGTTAATTTAAATTCATTAATTTGGAGGTTTTGATTTAGTCCCTAATTACATGGCCCTTTTAAAAAAATAACGGGAATTAAGATAGTGAATATTTGTATTAAATATGCTTGTAATTACTATTGCTTTTACAATTTTATCCTTTAAGAGAGAGGGTTGGTTTATGTTTTCAACATGTTATTTATTGTTGATTGAAGAAAAAAATGTATAATAAATAAGGACATCTATGTAAAGAAATAATTAATGTATTTGGAAATTGCAAAGAGGTCTTATAAAAAGGGACAAAAAAATTCTCAAAAAGGACTTATAATTAAGGGACGGAGGTAATATTACTTTGTCGGTCGTCCTATATTAATTGACACCATGAGTACTATTTATATAATCTATCTTGGCCAGAGGTGTCAATAGAGCCCAAAATTGCAAAGTCCACTTAAAAAAACCCATCAAGCCCACTAAATTAAAAGTCCCTATGAACAAAATTATTTGGGGTCAAGCCCACTATAAAATCTATTTATTTGTTGGCCTAAAAAAGGCCCATATTAATTATTTAAAAAAAAGTTATTTTTAGGTAAAAAATAAAAATTTTCAGTCAAAAAAAAGTTTTTTTTTACGGTAAAAAGTTTTTTTAAAAAAAATGTTTATAGAAATTTTGGAGTTTGGGGCCTTTTTATTTTTTTATTTGGGGGCTTGCATAAATGTGGGCTTTTTAATCTTGGGAATTTTTAAGCCCCCTTACTATGTGGGCTGGTGCCAAAACTTCAAGGCCTCATGATATTGACACCTCTAATCTTGACTATCTAATTTTTTTGTCTTTTACTAATGTTGGCTTCATTGGTCCGAAGTGATTTCATATTGTAAATTCTTTTAATAATGCCCTTATACAATTGTTAGCATCACTGTAAAATTTTAAGCAAATGTTGGTTCTAATTTTCTTGCATATCAAGTGAAAAGTAATGTTGCTAGCGCTGTTCAAAGTATAATACCTCTTTTGAGGTGTGTTGCTTGCAACTAACACCCCCTCTATTTTTTCAATCATTAATAACCTCTTTTGAAATTACTTTCAGTCAGGTTTCCGTTAAAAGAAAATAAAACGTTCTTTAATCTTTTATCTTACACAAACAACTCTTTTTGTGTATCATATCAAAATGGTTTTTTCACCTTTGATATATTCATATTTTAATCAATGGCTAGGATCAAAGAAGGGTTACCTCTTTAGTAGGTTATGTGATACAATGTGTATATTTGCAACATCACCCCCAAATAATATGTAATTATATTTACGGCTTTTTGAATATGAATTAAAAACTTGATGACTTGTTACTCATTTGATTGCAAAATTTAGTCCAAATAAATTTTGATATCTTGCAATTTTATTAATTAATAAATGTTATATATACACAACCTAATAAATTAAATTAAAAAAGTAAATTTTATTGACTAAAAACTTAATATGTAATTTAAATTGGAAACGTGATATTTGTGTTTAAGAATAAATGACCCTGTTTTAAATTGGAAAATAATCAAAATTGCAAACTTTATATATTTAAATAGGAAGAATAAATGGTTATAAATTTATTTATTCTTTTGGAGAGAAAATGTTAACATTGTATTAAACGTTTTTTTTTACAAATATACGTTTTCATTTATAGTTTCTTTAGTTTTTACCTTTTATAAATAATTTTATCAAATCTTTACACAAAATTAAATAAAATAAATTTTAAGCACTAACCCCCCTTAGAAAAAACCTGGGCATTATGTTTTACGTTTCTACCTTCTTTTTTATTTTTCTTCTGAGGTCTACCTTTTATAAAATATTATTCTTTTTTTGAAAGAATAATAATATTATCCTTGACATTATTTGGGGGCAATCGTTTAGCCATGAATTTGGGCATTAATTTACCATCTTTCATTTCATTTTTTTTACTTCATCCATTGAAATTTACGCATTTATTCTGAGCATTATTCTCTCAAAAAATACGCATTTATCATATACATTTATTCATTTGCATTTTGTAATATGAATCAATACAGTGAGGTAAATAATCATGTGATAATGAGAATGAGGCTGTAAATATAAAGACAAGATAAGTTAAACAATGAAAATGTTGTTGCAAATGTGAAGCAACATGGTGAGTAATCCTCTAATAGGTGAACATTATCAGAAGAATTAGCTCAATACACGCCATATTCTGAGCATGGTCCAAAATATGATCATTGTCTCCTTACAAACAACTTCTTGAAAATCAATATGCTAAAGCAATACAAATAAAGATTAAGAGTGCGAAAAAGGAAGCTAACCAAATGTAACTTATTTCGGTAAAAGAATTTTCCACAGCTTCGGTCCTACGTATTTGTCTCGACGTTCTAAATTCCTATTGTCTTTTTTTTAGTGTTATATCTCTTAACCTATCAAATGTGAAAATTGTAATCTTCTCAAAATAATAACATAATAAAATATTATTCTTCTAGACACATTTAGCATGATTTCGGACATTAATTTATCTTTTTTTCATTTTAATTTTACTTCATCGATATTTAGGCATTAATTCAGGGCATTATAACTGGGTATTATTTTGGACATAAATCTAGGATATCAGCGGAAGAGATGGTAGCAACACGGGATCCTTTCTTTTCGTCAAAAAAACAAAAAATACGGGATCCTTTCACTGCTTTTGCTTCTTTTCAGATCGGTATCATTACTATATCTCAAAAAATTCATCTACTAAATATCATATTGATTTGAAACAGTTTCAGATTGATACTAAAAAAATTCCAGATCGCGGGAGAGAAGCAGATCCAGATCGCAAAATCAAAAGAAATGAGAGAGTCAAATGATGGTGAGAGTGTTAGAATTAGTACTTAAGAGAGAGAAAGAAGAAACTGAATTTAGTTTGGTGTTGATACTGGTGACATGTTGTTGTTCTTGATGTTCCTGTTTGAACAGTATCTCCCCAATTTTTTTGACCTTCACCTTACAATCATTGGTATAAGTAGCAGGTATACTTTTTATATGTAACTCACTTGTTATCAGTCTAAAAAAAAAATGTTAGTCACTTGTTTTTAATTTTTTTTTGGAAGGCAAAATTTATTAATAAACTAACCCAAACACAAGATGTGTAAGGATGATATAAAGTACAAACATACAACCATCAATTACACAAACTTACAAAAACCCAAAATCAACCAATACCTATGAAGCACATATACATAAACACAACACAAACACAAGCACCGATAATAATTTGTAAATATCTCATAATTTAATGTAATTATATGTGTTAGTGTAGAAAATCGACGTGTGTCTGACACTGAGACATTCTTAATCAAGGAGTGTCCATGCTTCATAAACCAATACATTAATCCTCCAAAAGCAAAGATAGCAATATTTATGAGATTCTCTCCCCGTATAGAAATTTATATTAGCCAGAAAAGTAAAATTAATGATCAAGCTGCTGCTATCAGTCCACCTAATAACTTAAACTCCTTTAGTAATATCTTCACAAACTTAGGATAAAATTCAATCACAAACTTAAGATTCTAGCAACAACTCAAACATATTAAACAGAGTTCACCAAACCATATACTTCATCCTCTTTCCAATGTCCTGAAAGCTAAAAAATCAGCACATCATATCATACCAAAAAACTCCCAACAGCTTTAGAGTGGGGCTGAACCACTCAACATAATAACAAATATCCTAATTCCAAAGATAGAATGTAAATCACTTGTAAATTGTCTATCATTCATCTCTTTTTTCTTATTTATACATTTATCAGCACTGGTGTTCGTTTACAATTATTTCATATTATTCCTCTATTAGGGGTTGTGTCTTGTTGTGTGATTTTGCCATTTTTCTCCATTCCTTTATAAATTAGACGACAATTGAATCTCATCTCATGTTATTAATGTCCTATATATTTCTCAAATGGTGTAAATTTTTTAGCATTGATATTTGGTTCCTCAACTGACCCAACCAAATCATTGCTTCCCAATTTAAATGAAAAGGAGAATATTGTCAATTGCAGAGTAAAGATGGAGTTTGATGTGCTGGTCTCTATAGTATATTCTTGTTATTATGTCGTGAAGTAGTAGAGTAGTTTGCGGAAGAAATGATTTCACTTGAGAACAAATAATAAGAGAAAAATAAAATAAATAACCCTCTTTAACATGGACAACAGGTAACTAGTAACATTATTAATTAGATAGATGATGTGGCTTCATGTAAGTAGCATTTCTCT
>Ga0228710_1008219_pt1 | contig 15054 bp, 8 predicted proteins | sample MedpolnodulmetaG_FD_177995 | JGI IMG/M metagenome (GOLD analysis project Ga0228710, IMG submission 177995) | Root nodule microbial communities from Medicago polymorpha collected in Santa Monica, California, United States - pink nodules | ecosystem: Host-associated > Plants > Roots > Nodule...
AACATACGTCCTTTATCTTTATAAAAGCACACAAGTTTTTTTTAACAAGATAAAAGCACACAAGTTAATTTTTTTCTTCCAATTTTTATTAAAAAAATTGTTGAGGTGTCAATCCACATAGGATAATTTACTTTTTAAATTTTCAAATGCACCTTTAGCCCTTTAACTTTGAAAAATTACGATTTTACCCTCTCCCAAAAAAATAGTTGTTTTGGACCTTTAACTTTACCAACATTGCAAAATTCAAAAAATAGTAATTTTAGCTCTCTATCTTAAAAAAAAACTTTTGGCCCCTAGTTTTATATAAAAAAAAAAAAAGTAATTTAGCCCCCTGTTTTGATACACGTGACGTATTCTCAGCAGTCTTGTGACATTTTTTTAAATTGTTAGGGGGAAAAATCACAACTTTTTAAAAGTTAAGGGGTCAAAAGTGCACTGAATACTTTTTTTAATATTAAAAAGGCTTGAATGCACTTTTGGTCCCTCTATTTTAACTTAATTCAAATTTTAGTCCTTCTATTTCTAAAACCACTATTTTGGTCCCCCTATTATAAATTTCTTGGTTTTTATTAGCCCTATATGTTTTGATGATTTGTCACTCTCATTAATGATGTATCATTGACGTGGCATCTGTGTGTTGGCTAATTCATTTTCCATTCATTAATAGTAATAAGTAATTATGTACATTTTAAAATAAATAAAAAAGAAAATAAATTCAATTCAATTATATAAAAGAAGATAATTAGATTGGGAGAATTATTAACCCTAATTTCTAAAACCCTCGATCTTTAGATTATTACTTATAAATTTAGTTTTATGCTTAGAAAGTCAACCATGCAAGTGACCTGCTTACTGCAATATGTGATGGAGCAATATTGGATGGATAAAGAAACTAGCATTTAGTTTCCATTGATCTATTTGAATATACGCTTTGACAGGAATACTTTGAGTTTGATGATCGAAAGATGCAAAAAACGGAAAAGAAGATTCAAACTTTTAAGTCTTGAATTTGTTTTTTATTTGTATTACGACTTTTGTGTAAGTAGTAGAAAAAGCTTTCTTGAAAATAAATCACACACTCATAATGATTTTTATTTATAAAATGATTTTACATGAAAATATATTTTGCATGAAAAGTAATAATTATTTATTTATTTGACAAAGTAATAATTATTTATGAAAATTGAAAATTATTTTTACCATAAAAAATGTTTAGCATGCATTGAATTCACATAATCAAATTATGGTGAATCAAAGTCGAACTCGTTGGAATTAATTTTTTCCCTACCGTTGGATATATCTTATTTTAGCATATTTGTTTTTGGATCATTATGGGACAATATTTCAACTCTATGCTTTTTCAAAGATCATAGTTGACCATGCAATAATTTCAATAGATTATGTATCCATTGGTGGTTTAATTTTAGAATAATGCTAATTTTTAAGAGCTAGTTCATAAATTAATTGACCAACGGCTATTTGTTTAACAACATGTTGTTTTCATATTTCACCGTAAATATGATGTCTTTCTGGCATTTTTTTAAAGTAAAAATGTTTATTGCATTTCATTAATAATAACTTGTTCAATACAATGAGGTATATGATAATAGATAGTGGGACTAGCTAATAATGGGGCAACCTCCGCTAGGGTATGAGCTACCATATTGGTTTGTCGCATGTGAAACTCGACCATTTAGTTTGTAAACTGAGAAGAAAACAATCTTCGGCAGGCAGAGAGAATGCATCCAGTCTCTGTAACATCAATCATGTTCTTATGAAATGCATCAATAATGACCTTTGAATCTGAACTGAAATCAACATTATCAAAAGCCATATCACTCAGCCATTCCAATGCATAAAATAAGGCCAAGGCTTCACCTGCTGCAATCGAACACATAGGTGATATAGGAATAGATTTAACAAGCACAAAAGTACCCTTTTCATCACGTATGCAAATGCCTATTTCTGTTCGGTTCAATTGGTGTGAGAAAGATGCATCCATGTTACATTTAAAACGACCATGAGCAGGTGCTTGCCATCCTAACATAGCCTCGGATCTGTGTGCGCAAGCTGGCTGCCAGCATTTAAGTGATTTGTCGTTGTTGTTGTGATGTTGTTGACGTTGTTCTGCTGAGCTGATTGTGGTCTTTGTCGTGTGACAGTAACAACATTTGCCATTTCCAATCTTCTAACATACGAACAACCCTATCCACCACTTGTGCAATTGTTTCCGTAGCATTCTGTCATAGTTTGAGGTTCCGATGTTTCCACAAACTCTAAATGGTAATTGTAAAACGATGGGCTTGATCAACTGTCAAATCATGCAGCAACTTAAAAAATAGCCTCAGTTGCTGATCCTGTCTGAATATATGCCTGATTGATCAAGTCCCAAAGGTCGCTACAGTTCCATACCTGAACAACAAAATAACAATTGAAAAAACATATGGTTAAGGTCCTTAGGATGCGCTTCGCAAGTAACACAAGGAAGCGGGTACTTCACCTCTTTGTCTTGAAGCCGAACTTTGGTAGGTAAGCAACCTCTACAAATCCGCCAAATTAAATGCTTAACTTTTTGTGGTGGAACTTTCAATCTCCAAATTCCTGACCAATGCCAGGACATCTAAAACGAGATGTGTCCATCAATTCCTCAACACATATACGATACACTCTCTTGACCGAATACACACCATTATTCTCACCTTTCCAAATCAAAGTATCTTCCTCCACTTGTTCAAATAAAGGAGTTGTCAAAATAGTCGTAGAAATGTTTGGACTGAACACTTGTTGAATGACACAGTGATTCCAAGATTCTGAGTCTTGATTGATCAAACTACTAATGACAAAATTACGCATAAAATGAGCACCCTCAATATTGTTATCAATTCTATTTCCTTGAAGAAACCAAGGCTCATTGAGAATCGGAATAAAATTTCATTTACCAATGCACCACCTTGATCCACCACGAAGAATAAATCGAGCCTTCAAAATACTCCGCCACACATATCTTGGATTGTGTCCCAAGGTGGCTATCATGTAAATGCAGTGAGGAAAATAACGAGCTCTAAAAATACGAGAGACTAGAGTATTTGGTTCAGTCATGAATTTCCATCCCTGTTTCCTAAACATAGCCAGATTAAACATGGATAAATCTTTAAATCCCATTCCACCATGGACCTTCTGCATCGATAATTTCTCCCAAGATAACCAGTGAATCCCCCTATTAATATCACGCCCATGTCCCCACCAAAAAGAGTTCATCATTTTTTTCAATAGTGGAAATCAGAGAGGTTAGCAGCGAACAAATATGCATAACATACGATGGAATAGCTTGCAGAACTGATTTAATCATTACCTCACGTCCAGCTTTTGATAAACACTTGCTACTCCAAGAACTTATTCTCTGCCATACACGATCTTTAATATAGCCAAACACGACGTTCGGATCCATACCTACCATAAAAGGTACGCCTAAATATTTACCGATGCCCAAGACATCTTGAACCTCCATAATATTAGTGATGGCAAATTTGTGAACCTCTGACACGTTTCGCCTATAAAAATTTCTGATTTGGGAAGACTGATAGCTTGTCCATAAGCCGCTTCATACATTGTAAGAATATTCTGTATAACTTGAGCTTGCTGCTTCTCGTCTCGGAAAAAAAATCAATCATCAGGAAAAAAAAGAGAGAAGTGACTGGAGGAGCACCCCTGAAAATTGATGTACCTCCTAAATCTCCCCTATCCTCAACCCGTTTGATAAGGGATTATAATCCTTATGCACAAATGATAAAAAAAAAAGATAAAGGGAAAGGGGATCCCCTTGTCTTAGACCCCGACCTGAAATAATAGGACCTACCACTTCATTATTAACAAGCACCGAAGAATCTACGAACAAAATGCACATGGTCATCCAATAGATCCACTTCTCATTGAAGCTCATCCTTTGCATAATGCCCTTCAGATAATCCCAATCCATGCAGTCATACACTTTGATGATGTCAAGTTTAAGAGCTACATAACCATCTTCTCCTCTCATCTTAGTTCTTATGAAATGAATTACCTCAATAGCGACCATAGCATTATCAATGATTGATCGTCCCGGAACAAAAGAGAACTGATTATCAGAGATACAATTTGTGGCATTTTTTTTAAACAACTAAGATTTGCACTCAAACTTTGTAAAAAATCGTAATCATCACTTTCATTATTTTTACACTTGTTAATTTATTATCTTGAGAGCTATTTCATACTAAATAGTTGAGTTGTACCATTTGTGGTTCAATTTGTTTATATCTACATATTTGGTGTAACTTTTTTATTATTGTAATTCTTATTTGTATTGGGTGAGATCCCAAGGTTTCAAGATATGGGATATCTCTTGGGCTTAGAGGCTTTTCTACAAAGGGTAATTTTGTTTGAAGAGTGTCACTATTTTGTAAATGTTACTAGCTTATCCTGTTTAAAAGATTGGTTAGTGAAAATATCAAGGGGCTTTTCCTTGTGGACTAGACATAGGCATTGGTGTTTTGGGTCAAACTAGAATAAATCTTTTGGTGTCTTTTCTCTCATCTCTTTATCTCTTTTACTTTATTTGTTATTTACTTTACCTCACCTTGTACATTTTTTATATTTATTTAACCTTGCACTTTATTTTATTTGGTTAAACAATTTTTTTAAGTGCTTATTTAAATCGTTTTTTAAAGAACACAATCTACCCCCCCTCTTGCGTGTTTGAAGTCACTTGTTCAACAATTTAAAGAAGCCATATATTCGAGATATCAAGGAACATACGAGGAAGATTCGACTAGTATGAGGAAACAAGGCGTGGTTGATGACAAATTGGCAAGTACACCAAATAGTTCGAAATAATAAAGTACTAATTTATTCTCTTTACATGGACAATTGCAAGTTTTGATTGATTGCACGATATGAGTAGTTATTTGATTCTAGGAAAATAAGAAAGGTTCATTAAATGTTTACAGGCAATTAGGATTCTTCGAATTCCTTCTATGTTTTTTGTTGGATTTCCACAAGTTCAATATTGATTATGACCTAAGAACTGTATAATCGATGGCTTTTATTATCAAATCGTCATGTATCTGTAGAGTTTCATACGATAATCGTGCCTAGACGAGGTGGACTTATGCAAGTTTGAAAAGGATGAATAGTAATCTAACTATAATACTTAAAATCCCTAATTAATTAAAGACGAATATGAAATTTTCATATTTCTCTTCTTCAGGTTAAAGCAAGGTTGTCATTCTTATAACTTAACCTAAAGCGCATACATAGATATCTAGGGTTGTTAGACCTAAGGTTTAAAAGCATTATAATGATCGAAAAAATTGAAAATTAAATAAGACTTAAATTATAACTGAATATAGAAATTGCAGTAATTTGATACAAAAAATAAATAATTGTTCATCTTAGAACCCTAATCATAGAGTGCTTAGTAAATCATGACAGCCGAATACAAAAGCAAAGAAGAAATACAAAACATACTTGAAACAAACAAAGGATGGGACTCGTTTTGCTTCTCCTTGATGCTTGAATTCACCTTACACCGCTAGATTTATGAATGAATAATAGTGTGTGAAAGGCTCTATATTTATAGGAATAATTCAATATGGGTTCGCATAAAATTATGGGTTGTTTCCACTGATCCAGCTTGGAAAATAAGCAAAAGGAATTTTTTTATCCAAAGTGATGTACTGGGGCGTATGCCAGGCGCGTGCTCGGGTGCATGGGGAAGGGAAATACTTCTTTATGACAGTGTCATGCACCTGGGCGCATGGCATCGTCGGATGTGCAGAAAATGTCATCTATCTTCGTTCTTTGTATGTTTTCCTTCCATGTTATGTTCTTAGGAGTTGGGACATAATTTTACCACCTTTCAATGTCTTCACAATCTTCCCAAGCTTCATTGTTCTTTATTCTCTTGCTTCCATAACTCCATGAGATGTCATGATTTTTTGAATTACATGATTTATCAATAAAAAGACTCAAAACACTTATGGAGTTGTTGGATTTGTGAAGAAATAGAATTACAAAGAATCAAATGAAAACAATACAAAATATCTTTTAAAACATGAGAAACTCCTCTAAAAAAATCTCTAAAATAACCTCAACTACTAAATAAATATTTGGAAAACATAGCTAACATAACATCAGGTGAGTTATCAACCGCACACTTAAACTGTTGCTTGTCCTCATGTAACAAAATGGCAAGACGTTAGTATTTGCTCAAATTTTTAAATGACATAACTTTATGGAATAAATTCTCAGATCATTATTCGTTCCATTTTCGACTTTAATTTGTCCAACTTACCACTTTCACTCAAGCCGGACAAACTTGAAGAAGATAATCATAAACTAGAAGTTGGTCTGCATTGTAACCCTTTAAAATTTTGGTGTCTTATCAATCTTGATAATCATAAGAATATAGAAATAATATAATTACAAGAAATGAGAGTTTGAATCGTGACCCTTTGAAATTTTGGCTGCTTCTCAACCTTGAGAAGATGTTCAGAACTGATGATATGAAGTATGTATCAAAATGAATTTGATACAAGAACAAATTGGATGATTGAACTTTCTTTTGAACTATTGCATAAAGAAGTTCATGGATAGAGAAGATGATACAATGAATTTATATTGCTTCACCCTAAACCAGCTAATCCAGTTCCCACAATCTGTGAGATTATCCAATATAGTGCCTAAGATGCCTTATCAAATTCGACACTCTTTCTATTCTTTTCTACACGACCTAACAAGTTTGGACAACTTCTTCAGACTCTAGATACCACTAAATCCACTTTTATACTCTAAAGTGAATTAGTGGAGCTTTACAACTCATTACACAATTGTTTTCTGATCTTGATCTAACAATGATCAATTTCATCTCACAACGACCTTTCTCTCTAAGTTCAACTTAATCACCAAAAGGTGAATATGAACTTATCTATTTAAGTTCAATATGATCAAAAAAGGAGATCTTAAATAAATATATTTGAAATCTACAAGCAACACCACTAAGGGACAAAGAAAGGACACTAACAATAGAAGATGAATCAATGATGCACTTAAACTTGTCGCCCAACCACTTCCAAAGATCCAAAGCAAATCGACAATGAGGAATATAAGATCTGAAGTCTCCACATCTTCCATGCAAAGAACTCAAAAGGAGACCACAATGCAACCTTTGAAACGTAAATTCTCGTCCTAGGCATTTTACCATGCATAAGCCTCCAAAACACAAAACAATGAGACAAATCCAAATCGAAGCGGCCCAATCAACAGGCGCATGCAAAGGATGTAAAAACCGAATAGTTCCTTATTCCATAACAATAGATTATTTGTTAAATATACATGTCAATCAATTTTATCCAAAAAAAATTATTAAAATTTTAATATTGTAACCAACTATTTATTTTTGTTTAAACCTAGTATCCTTCGTGTACAACTAGGAAGACTAATACCTCGATCCTTGTGGGACTCAAATGATAAAATATATTTTTCTTTTTAAAGCATTAATCCTATGGATTAATTTTAATGTAAATTATTTCCTTTCTTTCTTTTATCAAATATTCAATGATATATTTACCTAAAAATATTCATCCATTTTGCATTTTCTAAAATCATATTATTAGTTGTTTTGTATGTTGAAATACTCAGGTAAACTGTTGAAAAAAGTAGACCACTTATTGAACTACAACAATGAAATATTTTAATAACTATGTTTATATGTACTTATACATAAGTCAAATGGGGTTTGTGATCACATAAACCCATTGTATCCAAATTATATAGGCCCAACCCATTGTAACCCTAAATCCATATATTGTCTCTTGTCTCTCATTCTATATAAACATCGGCGCCTCCTCATTTCTCCTTCATCTCTTCTTATGTTTATATAGAGTATTTGTTCTTTATTTCTCCAAGTTTTCTCCATTTTATTTGTTTTTTCTTACATTGTCACAGTTTTTTTTTCTTCATGTTTCCATGGATATTTACTAATTATTTTTGTATAATCATAATACCTCTTTAGGTCAATCAATGATTTCTTATGTGATTCCTCCAAATAACTAAATTGTGTAAATTCAATCCAGTTTTAATTTGATCTAATGATGTCAACTCTTGTCTAATAGAATTCTTGATCTGATAGCATGATCAATTTGCATATGTTCATTGTGTGGTCAAATTGGTTTGAATAATCGATTTGGTCTAGGTTTTATAACATTGAATATAGGTGAATGCGAAGATTGCAACGAAGATGTACTTATAATCATATATCTCAAAAAATAAAATCAATGAAGTACTTAAGGTATGTCAATACGAATCCATGACCTGATTTTCATTTTTTTTTATCATACATACCAATATGAATATCTTAATTTATCCTTAGTATGGATCATTCATGTTAGAATAATATTTTTTTATTCATACTCATTATTATCCTTATTAATGAATAATTTTGCTGCCATTGATTCTACAAGAGCATAACCGTGTTGGCGAAACGACAAAAACAGAGGGAGGCCCGTTCGTCGTCAACAGATATTCGTGGATCAAAGTGGAGCGATGTGAGTGATATGTGGAGTGGTTCCCATCTTTTGGAGAGAATAGTTGTGGAGAAAGCAAGTTTGGTATGGAGAAAAGAGAGTATATGAGATAATATCTCATCAGGTAAAGTGATGATAATATTAATGGTTGTTGAATTCTCCATTATCGGTGATTAGTTGCTATGTAAATGAATTATATTTTATTGGTCTAAGCAGAATTGTTTTGGACAATCAGAAAAATTGTTTTGGATTGGCTAGTAGCTAGCTAGATAAATTACAACTTTTTGTTTCGGAAAATCTATAATTTGGGCATGTTTGCAACTAAACCTAGCTACTAGAGTATAAATAACTTTTTTTATTTTGATGATGTGTAGATTATATCTTCTTTTTTTTAATCTTTTTTAATAAAAAGATATAATCTACACGTCATAAAAAAAAAAATTTATACTCTAACAACTAATTAAGTTTAGCTACAAACTTGTCAGGAATACAAATTGTACGAAACAAAAAAAAAATGTACTCTATCTATCCGCGAATCCAAACTATTATTTTTGATTGGCCAAAACAATTCCACTCAAACAAATTCAAAATTTAATTCATTTATATATCAACTCATCATCGATTATGGATTACTAATCACCCTTTAATATTATTAGCATCTTACCTGATGAGGTATTGTCTCATATTCTCTCTTTTCTCCCAACCAAACTTGCATTCTCCGTAGCTATTCTCTCCAAAAGGTGAGAACCACTTACAAATCACCAATATCTCTCAACTTCGACCATGAATCTGTTGAGGATAGCAGGCAAAGAAAACAATTGAGCTTTGTACTACATCTTGAGCCTATTCAAATCAATATCTAGTTTAAAAAAAATAGTCCACCCTATGAAAGTCCTATTGAAAACATGAGTTCATACATGCTTGATGAACACTTTAACATAAAATTAAAATATATTTTTATGTACTTTAACTTTTATTATTATTATTATTATTATTATTATTATTATTATTATAATATATTTTTTCGTTTTTGTTTATGTCATTTTATGCCTATCCATTGAGACTTGAGAAATAAGGAGAGGAAGATCCTATCCTATTATTATTCAAGAAGATAATATCAAATAGAGATCAAGAAGATGTATTCAAGAGATAAGTTTTCTCACCCCTTTTTTTATCTTTAAATTATAATATAATGTTCTAAATTCATGCAACTAGATTCCGGGTTAATTGTTCATGACAAAATACACTATATGATTATGATTTTTCGCTCTTGCTATGATGTGCAATTTATTCTAATATATGTCATTAGAATATCTCTTTTATTTCTTACATGTGGTATTAGAGCCGCAGATGTGTGATTTAGGATCCATTTATTGTTTGAACAAATTATGTTAGGGTGCAATTCATGTAATAGGACTTTCGTATCCATGCATGGATTTAGACGATTTTGTTTAAATTATTTCAACACATGTTGAATGCTATATCAGGTTGAAATTATAAGATTTTTATGGGTCAGTGAAAATAATAATAAGTAATGAATTTATAAGCTTATTTTAATTTAAGAATTTTGCATGTTAGTTTGAGACTTTGGAGTTTGTTCCTCCTCAAGGTTTAGGTTCGATCATCTCTAGTGTTAATTTGGGTGGACTAATTTACCTTCTTAAAAAAATATAGAACTTTTGTGCATATTTTCACCTTCAGGTTCTTTGTAATCCATTGCTTTTAAGTGTTATTTGGGCATAGAAATAGGCATGATGTTTTCAATTCCATAAACCACTTACAACAAAGGGAATTTTACATCAATTGTGTATAGAAAGATGAATCAAGGTATACCAGACCAGTTTCAAAATTTTCCTAATGGCACATGTCCAATCAATTTAATTTTCTTCATCAGTTGACATGTTTGGCAATGGGTGGCGACTCGACCGGTAGGAGTTTAATATAGTTTAAGTTCTCATTATTTCTCAAAAGCCATAACATATGAATCACTAACAAGCATATGATATGTTTGGTAAAAGTAGTAGATAGCTGATAAGCTAGATTATAGCTTATAGTCTACCGCGGATGACTGATAAGCTAATTGAAGTGTTTGGTAAAATTAACGGTTCAACTAACTGATAAATATAAAATAACATAAAAGGACATTCTTAACTCATACTAAAAAATTTCTCAATTAATAACTAAATATTTAAAATTTAGCAATTTAATTTTATTAATTTGATATATCTTGTATATTATTATTAAATTAATTTTATTACCTAAAAAGTTATTTTATTTTTATTTTCAATTTTCAGTGTTCATAATTTATAAATAATTAAACGTAGCAAAAAATATACTCAACACATAATAATCTTTGACATATAGTTTTTAAAAATAAATAATAGTGAACTTTTTTTAATACAAATACAATTCAAAATTTATTAATAAATGGTTATATTAGTTTATTTTTTATTTTTGAATAATTATCTTTTGAAGGGAAAAAAATTGGTGCTATTAAAATTTAAAAGAGTCAAATGAAAAATCAATTGGAACTGATCGTAGGGATAAATAAAACACAATGGTTCATGTACAGTTAGAGGGATAAATAAAATGGAATGGTTCATGTACAGGTAGAGTGGTTGCATGCCTCCGTTGATATATGTACATCTGTTTTATTAAATTCAAGTTAAAAAATATTTTAATACAAATATATGTGCTATTTATTAAATAGCACCCATATTTGAGATTAAAAAGGTATATTTTTTAAATTTGATGTTATTTTTTAACATGAATTTAAAATATCTGTTCCAATTGATTTTTCATTTGACTCTTTTAATTTTTAATAGCATCGATTTTTTTTCCCTTCAAAAGATAAGTATTCAAAAATAATAATTAAACTAATATAAGTATATAACCATTTATTAATAAATTTTGAATTATTTTTGTATTAAAAAAATTTCACTATTATTTATTTTTAAAAACTATGTCAAAGATTATTATTATGTGCTGAGTATATTTTATTGCTACGTTCAATTATTTATAAATTATGGACACTGAAAATTGAAAATAAAAATAAAATAACTTTTTCGGTAATATAATTAATTTAATAATAATAATAATAATAATAATAATAATAATAATAATATACAAGATATATCAAATTAATAAAATTAAATTGCCAAATTTTAAATATTTAAATATTAATTGAGAAATTTTTTAGTGTGTTTTATGCCATTTAACATTTATCAACTAATTGAACAACTAATTTTATCAAACAATTCAATTAACTTATCAACAATCAGTCATCAGCTATCAGCTATCACTCATCCGCTATAAGCTATAAGCAATAAGGTGGCTTATCGGCTATCTACTATTTTTACCAAACTGAGGATATGTCTGGTAATGATTAAGATGTTATGGCTTTTGGGAAATAATGGGAACTTAAACTATCTTCGTCTTTAATGTTTTGGTAAAAAAATAACTAATCTTCTATGTTTGGCAAATTAGGGTTCATGAGCAACAACTTCCCCCTCTTTATTTTAGTTCAATTTAACTAATTTCAGAAACAATAATCATATTTAAAATGTTTTGTTTAATTTAAAATGGAAAAGTTACGACATGGCTTCCAGTTAAGCATATATTTTAAAGCCACATCACTAAATTAGTTGCCACATCATCAAAATTGAAAGTTAAATCGACAGGGGGACCAAATGTATGAATTTTTTCAAGATTGAGGACCAAAACTTTGTAATTTAAAATAGGGGGACCAAAATCGCAGATTTGTTAAAAGAGGGGGACCACAGCTGCACTTAAGCCTAACTATTAATACAGATAAGAAATTGATTTTGGTGTAGCCTTTTTCCATTCCAAAACTACCCTTCACCCATATGACACAACTAAAAGTAACTTCCAGTCAAAATAGACAATTTAACAGGTTTGTTTAAATTTACAACCTCCCATCCATAAGGGAGGTTAATGTTTTACCTTAAAAATAAAGTAAGGTTAATCATTATCGTTCTTCTTTTTCTTCTTCATTCCGAAAAAGGGCAACCCATCTCTCCCATTCTTGATTGTTTTTTATGTACTAATGTTTATGTTTTTTTCTCTTTGATAGGAACAGTGCATAATTTGCCAAAAAAAAAAGAGGAAGGAATCATGCATGGTTTGTCAAAATTGAAACATAGGTAACTGCTACATATAGTGATGGGTGAAGATATTTGATGAACATCAAATAATTCTAATGCTAATTCTTGGTCTTTTAGAAATGGGGAAACATACAACTGACATACTTGAAAATGAGATGTTTAATTTATGTTTCAAAATAGATTTGTTGGTACAAGAGATTCAAATGAATGATTGGAATCCATTGCATGAGATTAATTGTGTACATGTTTCAGAGGAAAATAAGAATGAGATTGACAACGGTTTATGTTATTTGGAAGGAGAGAAACGAACGAATTTTCCGTAACAAGGAAGCATCTATTCACAACATCTGTGAATAGGTTAAGCTTATAGTTTTTTGGTGGTTCAAAGCGAAGTTTGTTTCCTTTGATTTCCACTATAATGAGTGGAGGCAAAATCCTTTGATCTGTCTCTTTGTTGTAACTTAATTGTTCTTTCTCTTATGTTTTTTTCTCCTTTCTTTTAGTCTGTTGTAACTTAACTGGATTTTTAATGTCTTCCTAAATACACCTTGTGTTGGTTGACTTTTTTGGTGGTTATATAAATTTTATTTTAGCCTAAAAAAAAAGAATGAGATTGACAATGAATAAATGAAGTTGTAATTCTCATTAGCTTAAGGTTGCTAAGGTAATGCTACATATGACAAACCCAACACTAACGGTTACCGAATGTTCCCTGGTGCATTCGTTCATCTTCATCTTTTTTTTTCTTCTTTTGATTTTATATCTAGTTTAGTGATAAATTCTTTGTTAATTTGTTTGTTTCTATTAAATTCATCAATTTTTCTTCTTTAATTGTTGTCATTGATTCTGGTCTTTTTGGGGGAAATGTCACATATTTGTCATAAACCAATCAGCAACACGTTTGTGCAAGGAGACATGCATCTTTCTCTTAAGATTAGAGAAATGCTATTCAATACGGACAATTAATCACGGAATTTCACGGGCGCGTGTTTGCATCTATTTTGCACGCTCTTCAGTTTCTGTTTTTTTTTTAATTAAGAAAAAAAAACTCATTGTCTCTAAAAACAGAAATGAAACCCACGTTCGTCATCACTCACTCACCCCCGCCGTAATTGCCTCCCCTTTCCCGCGAATCAAAACTGTGATTGGAATCCTCTCTCGTTTGTTGTGAACTAGCGTCGTCGTCTTCTCGTTTTCGTGCTCTTGCCTTTGTGAATCGTTGTCGTCTTCTCTTTCCGTGCTCTCGCCTTTGTGAATCAGGTATGTTAAGAAATTGTGTACATATGTATACCCCCAATCATTCTTAAGCGATGTTTAACCATGTGGGTTGAGGATAAAATTATGCTATTCAGTACATGTGTGTTGATATTGAGTTAGGAAAAATTGCAAGATTAATGCTTTACTGATAATATGAAAGCAGCTGTATGTTGCAGTTGTGGCTTATGTGTACATGATAGAAAATTGCTTATGGCTTATTGCTTGCTTCGGTAGTTTTGCTTTTGAAAAAGAAATTGATATATTCCTCTAATGCTTAGCATCACAACTTCCACTGATTCATAGCACTAAAGCAGAGTATTTTAGTCAGGCCTTAATTGCAATTTACTTACAAGTAAGTATTTTATGTATTTATTGTTTTAATTTTGCTTACAGTTTTAATTTTGATTCCTTCATTAGTAGGAAATTTGTGTCGATTGTTGATGTTTCATTTACTTACATGTGTAAGTTAATTAATATAGGTTTTTATTTTATTTGTTTTATTAGTGCAAGAAGGATTTGAGTGTTGTGATGAATTGGAAACTAATGATTGTTTAGAAACAAATGGTACTTGTGAAGAAGAAACACCTTGTGATGGGATGTCATTCGAATCTGAAAAGGAAATTACTGAGTATTACAAGAATTATGCTGAACGGGTGGGTTTTGGAGTTAAAAAAATAAGTTCAAAAAAAGGAGATGAGGGGAAAATGTACTTTACTTTAGCATGTAGTCGAGCTAGAAAGTATGTGAGTCGCCCAAAGAATCTGTTAGAGCCAAATCCTATAACTCAAACGCAGTGTAAGGCTAGATTGAATGCGTGTATTTATTTAGACGGAACAACTAAAATTAAAAGTGTTTTTTTTTTAGAATAATCATGATCTAAGTCCAGGGAAAGCAAGGTATTTTAGATCGAACAAGAATATAGGGGCACAAATGAAGAGGAGGTTAGAACTCAATGATCAAGCTGGGATTAATGTAAGTAGAAATTTCCGATCCTTTGTCGTTGAAGCAGATGGGTATGAAAATCTCACATTTGGAGAAAAAGACTGCAGAAACTACATAGACAAAGTAAGACGACTACGACTTGGGACAGGAGATGCTGAAGCAATACAAAAATA
>Ga0228710_1008220_pt1 | contig 15052 bp, 6 predicted proteins | sample MedpolnodulmetaG_FD_177995 | JGI IMG/M metagenome (GOLD analysis project Ga0228710, IMG submission 177995) | Root nodule microbial communities from Medicago polymorpha collected in Santa Monica, California, United States - pink nodules | ecosystem: Host-associated > Plants > Roots > Nodule...
AAAAAAAAAAACCCAAAAAAAAAAAAAAAAAAAAAACAGAAATCTTGAAATTCTTCGAAGAGTGAAGAAGAAGTACCTATGCAGTGGCGGGAATTGAAGTGAAGCTCATAGAACAAAGACAAAGCAAAATTGTTGTTGTTCTCTCTACGAAGCTAAGGTTTCGAAAAAAAACCTCGAACGTTGAATCAATGGAAAATTGAAATTGAAATTTAATTTTAATAATAATAAACAAAAAAAAAACGAATTTATATATTTATTTATTTTTTATGAATTGTTGCGTATAACGTTTATCACCGACGTTGCCGTTACTTACCGTTAGAGTTGTGTGGTGTGTTTTTGTTGCTCTGTTAAGTAACGGCGTTAGGGGAATCAAAGTTTGAACCTCAAACGGCACTTAAGTCGTGACGGCGATAAATGTATGGATTTTGAAGATTGATTTGTAGCCGTTGGATTGGGGAGAAAGAAGATAATGAATGTTGGGTCTAAGAAGGAAACGTTGTAACTAATTTGGTGGGTTAAGAAAGGATTTATTTATTGAGTTTAGTAATTAATGTGTTAGGGTTGTTATGAAAAATATTCTCTTCTCTCTAGCTAGGCTTATAAAGAAAACAAATATTTATTCTTGATTTAATTCAAAGTATGTTTCTTTACGGAAATTCAAAGTATATGTTATAATTTTAATAATGTATTTAAATTTTAAATTTGAGTAGTCTCTGTGAGCATAGCTCAGTTGGCAGGGACATGCATTATTATATGTAAGGATCGGGGTTCGAACCCCGGACACCCACTTATTCGCCTTAAAAAAAAGGGTGAATTCTAGCCATAGATTACTTGACAAAATAAAATAAAATTGAGTAGTGCTTACGACACTCTTTAACACTTATTTAGAAAGTTAAATTAAGGTGAGCTTCACACTTTGAAACAAATTTGACCTAAAGTACTGAAAGCCTGAAACATACTTTCTCTGGTCACGTTTATAAGGGTGGACCTGAACTAGGTCTAGTGTGGCAAGTGCCACACCAGTCCAGACCCAATTTATTTTTTATTTTTTTTAGCTAAATATAGGCCACTTGAATTTTCATCCCTGAAGTTACTAATCCTTTCATTTTGCCATTGCAAATATTAATCATTTTAAAAATGGTCCTAATTACATATGATTAGTAACTTCAGGGACGAAAATTCAAATGGCCTATATTTGCAGGGACGAAAGACCTATTTAAGCCAACTACCTCGCCCAATCATCACTTGCCACATGGGCACCACGTCGCTAATGACAGCCCACCTCAGCAAAAAAAACCTAATTATGACCAAAAGTCAAATGATTAAATTTTGCAGTGGCAGATTGGAAGGGTTAGTAACTTCAGGAACGAAAATTCAAATGACCTATATTTGTAGGAACGAAAGACCTATTTAAGCCTTATTTTAGCTAAAAATACCATAAAAAATGCACAATGCAATAGTATGTACCACTGTACCTACAATTGTTTTATGAATAATTATTTTGAGAAATAATATATATACACACTAAAGAAATTGTCCCCTCAAAAATTACTCCTGACTCGGCCATTGATGCAGACTTGCAAAAAATTGTGCTTTACTGATATTGTGAGGTCAGGTCCGCCTCTGCACATTTATAAGAAAAAAAATAACATTTTAGGTTTATTTAAGGCAACCTTTATTTAATAACTAATGTATCCAGTCTATATATAGGTCAGATACATTAGTTATTCAATGAATATAAAAAGTTGTTTTTTGCTTATAAATGTAACTGGATGAAGTACATTGATTTCATCCAAAGAAAGAGTGATTGTTAGGCTCTTAGCGATAATGTTAAAAAAGAGTGTCTTTGACATTCCTCTTTAAATTTTGAAATGAATACTCATGATTATGGATGTGACTATATAGGTCGAACCGAGCTAGATTTTATAAAGATCACATTCGACCTCAATAGAAAAATAAAGGTCTAAGTCTAACATGTAGTTATTGCTTTTTTTAATTTTTAAAGAAAGTTTAAATATAGCTTGTTATAAACTTTTTTTTGTATTTGAGGTTGACCTTTTTAAAAGATTGGTTGGTCTATATGCATAAAAGTTTGTTTAAACAAGTAATAACATTACCGATGAGACTAAGCTCAATTTTGATATTTAATATGACATTTTATAAAATTTGTCAAAAAAAAAATCATATTTTAATTATAATTTATAATAATACAGTTTTTTTAATAATAATTTAAATATGCAATAAATAATTAAGGTAGTGTGTGGTATAAGGATTGATATGTGGGTCCTTTACCCATTTGATACATTGTTCGATCTCAAATCAGTATGTTTGGAAAAACGTTTGTTATGAGAGCTTAATCCCTTAGACGAATCTCAGTTAGGGATGTCAATGTGGGTCAGACTGTCCCGTTTAGGCCCGGTCCGCCTTAAGTCCGCAAAAAATGGGGTGGGACGGAGCTAGCCAACTTGAGGTGGTGCGCTCAAACACACACCCCATACCGCCAAGAGGGGGACTGGCGGGTTGGCATGTTCTAACAACTTTTTTTCTTCAAAATCATTTATTTTTGTCACAAATGTTATTAAAAATATACGCTACCTTATAAAAAGTCATTTTTATTTTCTCATAATCATTTTATTCCCATTATAATCCTGTCTAAAGAGAAAAACAATTGTTTAATAAATAATTTCCAGTTGTTTTGTGCCTTAAAAATGAATCACTTATTATTTATCAGTGCAATAAAAATTAAATAAATATCTTTTAATAAGCCTACAAGCCAGCCTATCCCACCCTACCACGGCCCGCTTTTCCAGCGGGTTAAATGGGGTGGGCCAAATATAGGGGGTGAGCTTAAAACCTCACATCAACTTGCCTAAAATGACGTGTTAAACAGATAGACTCGACAAATCAGACATGTTTTGTCACCCCTAATCTCAGTTACCTCGAGATGATTAATCTCTACAATTGCGCACGAATGATACCTTTTGGTTTACCAATAAAATATACAATAAATTAATGGATTAATAAATTTAAATTAAGAAATTTACAAATTAATTCGATGAAAAAAATCTATATTATCAAACAAGTGTTTTCTTTTGATATTTTTACAACAAAAAAAGTAATAAAAATATATTATTAATATTTACTTAAGTATGTTGGTCTGATAAACCTAATTTCTTTTATGGCTTCTGACTTAGTCTTTTTAGCTGAATATGCTTATATAAAAAAATCTAAGTTGTGTCTATTTAATTAAGAAATTGTTTCTTTCAAAAAAGAATTGTTAGCCCTAGTTTAGGCCTAATGTATGCCCATGTTAGTCGACCTAGCCTATTCTCACCTTACTCATGATCCTTATTTTTTGAAAGAAAAAAAAAGTTACCAATGAAGGTGGGTTCGTCATGTGGAAAGACCGTGAGAAACTACAAAAAAGCTTGTTAAGATTTGGTTATATGCGAATTTTGAAAATTATTTTCAAGCAAGTTAACCTTCATTCTCCTTGAAGACTAAAGAAGAAAAGTCCTACTTCAAGTACCAAAGTTCAAAGAATGATGTTTCTAGGATCAACATTGAAGGAATTTGAAAGCAACATCCAGATGAAATATAAAATTCAAGTCGTACAACTTCTCAAAATTGTCGATACAAGTGTATCCTAAAAGTTTTCAAGCAAACAATTATGAGTATTTTAGTGTCAAAGATTCAAATTCAAAGAATAAACTTGAAGAAGAATGATATTAGAAGTTAGAAGACAAATACCATCCATGCATGCAATGAATTAGTTTTTGAGAAATCCTTGCATGGTCTCTCACCTAACACTTCATATTTAGTCTCAGCCAATGAAAATAGGACACATCATTTAAATTTAATGGAGGTGCACTTTCAGTTGCATATCTTGGTAATGGAACCGCTTGAAAAAATGGTTGAACATGATCTAGAGAGACAACAAAAAAAATTTAATTTTTTAATTTGACAGTTTTTTAAATTTAAATGATGTGTCCTATTTTCATTGGTTGAGACTAAATATGAGGTGTTAGGTGAGAGACCATGCAAGAATTTCTTAGTTTATTTCTTAAATAAAAATTGTAGAATGGAACATCATGCAAAGTTGATTTATGTTAGATAAAACTACACCTACTATACATTTGTCCTTACATGGTAGCAAATCTTGCTGGAAACATTGAAAAGAACGATATATGAAACTCACCCATCTCATATAAGTATATTTCTCCTTTTTTATTCCTTTTACTTTTTGTAGTTATCTTTTTCATTTCTTATGCGTTTTAGTTTGCTAAATCCATTTCCTGTACTTAATAAAACGCTTGTATCCTTAAACCTATCAAGTAAGTACCCTTTAATGATCTAACTCAATTCCTATACTGATCTTTTGAGTTCATTTATTAGAAGGAAAGAGCCCAAGTTGTACCCTTTAATGATCTAACATAATGATGGTTAATATGAACCAAAATGTAGACAACGTGATCCACAAAGTTAAACCAAACATTGGGGACACTAAGTTGAAAATTTGGAAGAAAGTGCTTCAAATAGACATGGTTTGAATGTAGGATACATAAATAGATCTTATTTTGTGTCTCTTTTCCGTAATGTTCTTCCACAAACAAAACTTCATCGAGGATATAATATTCACAAGTTTACCAAGTTTCCTAGTGAATATGGGAAATCCACGTTAGAACATGTGGCTAAGTATCAAATAGAGTGTGAAGATTGTTGATGGAGCAAGAATTTAGTCAGGGTTCGCCTAAATGTCATCAACTTTGATTCTTTTTGCTTCAAGCGATTATTGTTGAAGAAGGAATTGTGCCTCTCAATTGTGGGTCACGTAAAGCGTGAGGCACAATTGTATTTAGATTTTGTTGAGATAGACTAAGAAATGAATAAAAAAGAAGAAGCATAAAGGATGAAAAAAATACAAAATAAACGTGTTTGATTGATTGCATGTGTTAGTTACAATGTATGAACTGAGAATTTATAGTAAGACTGTTGCATATTAGCCAAACGACATGGCCTGCAGTGCTAAAACTCTACTCGACTAATTTTGTGCGTTCTAATTGAAACTCCATTACTCATGGGATAGTGGCACCCCATGTTTGGCTCTAGTTTCCTCCTTCACAGCATGATGTGTTGACACAAACCCTAGTGCGAAGCTCCATGAAGACAATGCTCTGTCTCTCATCCTTTTGCGGTTAGTGGCGCTATAAACATATAACATGAGTTTTGTGGATCATTGTCTAGTCTCACAATGTTTTAACCATGAGGGATGAGATGATACGACACAAGTATCTAAGTTGCGCGTGTATAATGTCATCATTGCACAATAGAGCAATAAATGATTGTCTTACATAAACTTAAATCATCCATCCAATTGTCACTATGAACTGATTTTCACTCTTTTTGATTTATCTTCCTAATGAAGTCTTTCACTCTTATATTCTTCCTCATAGAACTATAAGCCTGACCACCACTTATAAATCATTCGATGATTAGAATGGGTGTACAAGGTAACTTTACTTCCTCTTATCCAACATGAATCTTGATTTTCCTTATTACTTTATACTATATATAAAGTACAAGAAACTTCCCATTAGTTGAAAATTACTCTTCATTAGGTTCCGTGTGCTTTCACTACCTGTCGTTATGAAGCAAGGACGAAAACTCACATTATCACTCCTCTCATGTGGCATGTAGAGTGCCTCTGGAAAGATCAACAAGTTCAAACTTAGCAAGACCTTACCAATGTTATAGTTGATGGTTTTGAAATGATGCAAAAACTTATAAGTAGAATTAGTGTACTTGGGTAGCTCACATGATCTTACCTTTCACAATCATATCTAGGTAGCTTTATTTTGAACCTTGCATCCATACACTAAGTGTTGGTTCTTGAAATGTGCATGTTTTCATCAAGTGGACTGTTTCACTCCTTTGATTGTATCATTTCACTTGTTTTTAGGACATGTGAGTTTTGCTGTTTTTCTTAAAGTGAATTGTTTCACTCATTTGAATGAATCGTTTCGCTTTCTTTCAAAAATGTGATTTTTAATAATTTTCTAAAAGTGAATCGTTTCACTAATCAAACTGAATCGTTTCACTGTCCAGAGAAAAACAGTGAACCGTTTTAGTTCTAGGAGCGAATTGTTTCACTCTGTTATTTTGACTCCATTTTTTTAATGTTATTTTCTCACTTATTTCAGAAACCTATATAAGCGAAACACTTCACTACTTCTAAAAACATTAATTTTCACAATCACTTCTCCCGAACCCTTTTCTCCCAAACCATGTTAAGAAGAAAGGTCCTCTCATGTGGCATGCATTGCACCTTTGGAAAGATAAACAAATTGAAACTTAGGAGGACCTTGCCGATGTTAGACATTTGGCTCTTGGTTTGATTATGTAATTAAGTAGAATTTTTGTAGTTAGGTAGCTCTTGGTTCCTGAAATGTGCATTGTTTAAACCTTGCATTCATACAATAAGTGTTGGTTCTTGAAATGTGCATTGTTTTAAAGCTTGCATTGTTTTAAACCATGCATTGATTTATTACGTTGAGGAATTGTATGATTTGTAAGGGTCCTTTAATTGGTCCTTTATGTCCGTAAAAGTGAACAAGTTAATCCTTTAACTTGTTTTTTTTTGGTAACAAAGGGTCTCTTTTTTTAATCCAACTTTGTTAAGAAAAATGCTTACATGAACATTATAACATTGAATTGACAGGTTTAAAAAGTGTTTATGACTAATTGATTCATGGATCGGATACCGAGTTTTCAAAAACAAAAAAAAAGTGTTTATGACACTAAACGTTCATTTTCAAATTGCATGTTAAATTATATTTTTCAACTGTGAGGCTTTCATTTTCTAAATTCACGTAAGATATGTGATAACACCATATTTTCTAGTATTTTTTATTAGTATTTTGTTTAATAAAGTTATATTTTTATCTAAGTTTTATTTGGATTTTACTGCACTACAGTTTACTTTGTTATTGAATAATTAGGTAAAATGAGAGGTGTATAAAGTAATGGCGCAATATTGGTTGGAATCTTTCAAAGAACTAAGATTCTTGTTGACCAAACCATAACTTATCAATAAATAAATAAAAATGCATCACGCACCAAAGATAAAAAACCGTCACCTAATGATGGAGAAGTCAGTGGTGAACTTCTTAAATACAGAAGTTGTTATGGTCGCCCGTAATGAAGGGCCACAGTTGTAACAACGGTGTAAATTCATTATTTGTGGTTTTTCTTTCACAATTTGATCAATCTTGTGTGACTGCTATTTACCCTATATGTGTGTCTCCCAATGTATTTGCATGCAAATTGTAATGTCTTGCCTATAAATAGGCTTAGTCTTCCCTTGGTTTAACACCACTTACCACCAAGAACACTTGTTATATTGCATTTTATTTCAATTTATTTTTGGCTTAATTGCACTTTTGGCCCCTTATCTTTCCAAAAGTTGCGATTTTGGCCCCCTAACTAATTAAAATACAAAACAACCCCCTATGTATTGAATCTTTGGCAGTTTTGGCCCCCAAGACCACTTTTGACTTAGTCTTCGCTGACATGGCACTCACATCCCTTAAGTGAGGTGCCGCGTGTAATTAGTTAGGGGGTGTCACGTCAGCGAAGACTAAGTCAAAAGTGGCCTTGGGGGCCAAAACTGCCAAAGATCCAATACATAGGGGGCTGTTTTGTATTTTAATTAGTTAGGGGGCCAAAATCGCAACTTTTGGAAAGATAGGGGGCCAAAAGTGCAATTAAGCCTTTATTTTTCTTCTTTTATTTTCATGCTTTCTTTATTTTATTTTGTTTATGCTCTTCCCTATGAAGAGTGAGTAGTTCTCGTTAGTCTTGTAACCGTGGAAAGTATTCTTATGACAAACTTTCAATGATTTTTATTTCTTTCTTTTGGTTAGGAAACACATTCACCTAATCTAGCTTTAAGCACTTATCAAAATCTTAGGCAACATTCTGATAAATGAGAATGAGGGAAGGTTACTGGAATAATAAAGTTAGACACAAGGTTTGAAATATGAGAATAACCTAAACTTTTTGGGATGTAAAAATGCGTATTCGTTCTTTTTATCTTATTTTAAAAAAAGTCAAACTAGTCCACCGGAATTGGCGTAAGGGATAATCAAACCTGAGACTTAAGAGGAGAACAATCCAAGATCCTAATCCAACATCACTAGACCAACCAAAGCGGATTAAGCTAACATGAATTGTCATGAGAATAAGATTTGTGTTAGTGAGACACTTGTTTATTACTAGAGATGAAGTAAACAACATAATAGAGAATACCTCATATTTAGGCATGCATTTTCGAGGCAAAAAGAAGGAATAAGATTTGGTTTGTTCGTTATAATGACGAACTCCAATAATTTTGAGCCTCCTTTACCGTTGGATATTTTCAAAAGTATTTATTATATCGTCTTTCAATCATCTTTCATCTTATATTAAAAACAACAAAAAAAATATTTCTTTTCGTTTGCATATTTAGGGAGAAAAAGGTTACCATTGTGATCATAAGTTCCTGCAGAATCGATACTTTATTTTGGTGATAAAATTGTGCACTTGCGGTGATATCAATATGAGAACGGAGAGAGGTAAATGATATATAATAATACAAACATCTTTTGAAAGTGAATTAGATCTGTTATATATTTTCATATATTTCAACAGTTTGATATATTTTGTCTTGTATCCATGCAACCAATGCACCCATTTAACTAAATGGGTGCATTCGATAAAAAAGAACTCTGATATATTTTGTCTAGAGTCTTTTTTATTTTTTTTTTATTTTTATCGAATGCATCCATTTAGAGTTATCTCCTCAAAATTAAGGTTATTCTTTTTCAATCGTGAGGCTTCTAATAGGCAAGGTTAATATGTGACAAATAAGGTTATTCTTTCTCCTTTTAAAAAAAGGTTATTCTTTCTTTATTATTTCTTCAAAATTAAGGCTATTCTTTTGCAATTGTGCTGGTCAACTATTCATTGTTGGGCTTCTAATTATGGATGAACAAAATACAAAGCATAGAAGAGATTTGTCATTATATTTTGCTTTCATAGTATAATAATAGAGGTACATGATTTCGTAAGCCAAACTTTCCTTTTTAAACCAAGGAAGTGTTTGATAATACCTGTTATTACATTTTGCTAAAGCAATCATGATTCAGAAACTAAGTTTCGTTTTTAAACCAATGATGTACCATGGAAAATTCACTTTCCATTTATTGATGCAAAATTAAGCTTGCATCGTAGATAATAAGAACGACTTAATTTCTGTAGTTTGCAGTTTATAATGTGATGGAAGAAAAAGATTTTAAATTTGGAATGATTTACATCTTTTGTTTACCACGATGAAACTTTGATAAGCTCTGTATAAAGAAGTTTATATTGTATTGGTTTTAACTTTGCATAAGGAATTTCATAAACAAACGAAGCCTTAATAAAAAATCATTCTCAGGACGATGCTTGTGGAGTTGTGGTCTTAGATTTCTATTGGGTGAAACCTATTGAGAGTTTTTAATTTGTTTCTTCTTTCGAAATGGCGGTTGAGATTGCTTGATGGGGAAAGGCTGGTTGAAAGCAGCGGCGAAGTTAGCAATTTTTTCACCATGGGGAAAAATCTAAAAAGATGTATAAAATATATTTTATGTGTTAGTCTTGACAATTTTTTTTGTTAACAAAGATCTCTTTATAGTTGTTTAAAAGATCCAAAGTGATAAAATAACACGGAATACATATATCAAACAAGTGGATATCTTTAAGCTTTCTTATTTGTATTAGTTTTGAACAAATAAACTCGTTTGTGGTAGCTAAGCATATATTATTAGGGTAGAAAACTGCAAAATATATTCAAATAAAAAATATGCTTTTTGGGGTAGTCAAAGCTACCCCATTGGCAAGCAAAGCTTCGCCATCGGTTGGAAGGATGTTCTAACGGCTAAATATGGGCAAGGTGCGGTTTCGTTTCAATATCTTCACAAGAATGCTTCAATGTTGTGGAAAGATTTATCTGACATTGGGAAGGTAAGGGGTGAAGATCAAAATTGGTTCTCCGAAATTGTAAAAAAAGATTGGGAATAGTGAAAATACTTCCTTTTCGGATGATGCTTGGTTGTCAAATAATCCTCTTATAGAAGCTTTCCCAAGACTATATACTTTGTGTGTGCAAAAATTGTGTAGTATTAGCGACATGGGATTCATGGTGGAAGGGTCTTGGAGTTGGGAGTCAAGTGGCGGATGAACTTTTTTGAATGAGAAAAATCTCTATTTCACGATTTATGGGACTAGATTGAGGGGTTCTTAGTTGGGTGTGACTATAATAGTTGGACTTGGGTGCTTGATCAATAGTATTTTTCTGGGTAAAATCGGTGTATGTGGCCCTTGATAAAAATTTCTTACCGGAGAAAGTCTTTTCCGCAGCCTTGGGAAGGAAATTGAAAGCTAATTGGGCAAGTTTTGATCCGCTAAAGTTCAAACTTTTGTTTGGCAACTCTTACTTGTCTTCTTTTTAGGGAGTTGTTTATGTTTTTTAGTGGATCGAGTACCCTTGTACTTCTCCCAATTTTGAAGGAAAAGTACTATTTGTAATTCTCTCATACTCTTCAATAATATTCATTTTGAGGTTAAAATAATATAGATTACAGAGCAGTGCTTACAAGTTGTAACCATCAAATAGTGTTTCTAGGAGAAAGCACAACTCATATTAAGTCCCATTGAGCTTGCAGTAAATTGACAATTTAAGATTCAAGTTATTGTTTAACAAAGGTTGAATTTTGTTTAATTGTTCCTTATTAAATTAATTCTGTTGAAAGTGATTGGAACTAGAAAATAGTATACTGTCATGAACTCAACTTTGTTAACAGAAGCAGAAACCACAATATTTTAGACTGATACAAATGGAACACCATTTCCAAGCCTGCATTGCATCAGTGTTTGTTTTTGCACCAAAGAAAATGGAAGCATAGCTTCAGCTTGACTTGGCAACAAAGTAAATATCATAATCATATATATAGGGAAAATTTTATACTCGGAGTTGGAGAGAATAATCTAATAACTACCATTTTACATGATATATCAAAAAATAGAAAAGAAAGTAAAAAACTGACATAACGAAGACTGTAACGTAAGTTAGATGACAACTAAAATTAGAGATATTACTATCTACATAAAAGCTCCCGCATAGACAAGGTCCATGATCATTTGGTGTATTGTACGCAGCCTTACTCTGTTTTTGCACAAGAGGATGTTTGCAAGACTTGAATCCATGACCTTTCAATCATGTGACAACAACTTTACCGTTGCGCAAAGGTCTCCCTATATAAAATCCTAACTCTTGTCTATAAAAGTAAATTACGAAGATCCGTGAGGGAACCAAGTACAAAGACTTTCTAGATGGATTGCAGATGACGTTTTCGTTCGTGTCATGATAAAACATACATTGAAACACGAGAATTTGCTGACCTAAAAATGCCTCATAGCCTCATCAAGCTTGCCATAGAGGCAACCTAATTAGCTAAAACTCAGTAAGATTAGGATCACAATAATAGCCAATATATCAACACTAACATATGTTCTTGAATCAAATTAACTCATTTTGATGTTCTGGAAAGCTTGCAAACAAATAGATGCACTGATGTGCATCAGGGACATATTTAAGTTTTATTTTCTCCACATATATTAGCATGAATCCAATATCAACAAAAAACAAGTTCAAAAATTTGAGTTGAAATCAAATAAATTCCTTTCTAGGCTTAAAGAATACAAAATGCAAGAAATAGAAAAAAAAATGTTCATTAAGCTAATTAGAAATTCCTTTCCAGGTGAACGCTGAATGGTGTATTGTGCCGCCGAGAATACAAACCTGCACCACAGGTAACATGGGGGTTATGTTATTAAATAATGTATTCTTCTGCCATGTTGTGGATTATATCACACTTAAGTTTTGTTTAAAATTTAGAACGTTGTCAAGAACAAACCTATAAAGAATATTCATCTTAAATATAAGAGCAAACCAGATTCAGAGATTGTCAAACCATTAACAATACATAATCACTGAAAAATATAATCAAATTCAAATCAAATCCACCCTGCGAACATGAACATACAAGTAACGTAAAATCATCTTCTAACTTTTGATAAATATAAATGAAATGCATAATTGGTTCAAAGTTTCCAAACCATTAATTAACAATTGCCAATACATAATCATTCAATAATATAATCAAAGTCATCATAAGAAAATGATCACACAACTTATTATATAGCATACATATATTAACACAAAATCAAAAAAGTAAATCATTGTAGAGGAACTTACTTTCAACAATGAGAAATCAAGCTTTCAACATAATTCTGACCATTGGACCACCAAGGTATATTGATCATTTGTCCTCTATTATCTCTCAAATTATAGAGAATTGGTCGTCTTTGACGAAAATCATTTATGGTCAATAATAGTTTATCGTTCTTCTCCAAAAGGCATAATGGCAACAAACAACGGCACAAGTCATCAAAGTGATAATCATTTTGGATATTCTGATAACTAATTTTGAATAACCGAGTCCAAGACTCTTGAACTCCAAATTTCTTCATTTGCCATATAGAAAAATGAGTTTTTTTGAAATCATGAGAAAAACAAAGATAATCATTTAAGACACTTAGATTTGGTATAACAATTGGCACTTCATTGAAACCATTAGGAGGCAACAACTTAGTATGTGCCTCAGTGCACAAATCAAGTGAAATAATCACAAATTGCCCAATAGTAATACCCTTGCATTTATAATCATCACCAATGTAATTGCGAATTGCCAACCAATTAACACTACCTCTCACATGCACAACCTTCATCCAGCGATGATGATGAATCATAGGGAAATCTTGAATATTTCTCCAAACATTAACGCCCAAACTAAAAACTCTTACATTTGTTGTCTCTGGAGTGAAATACACCACCTTATAAATTTCTGTTGAATTATCATAACCAAACGTGAAATGAAAAGGGAAACCTAGGCCATCATAACAATCTAATTTTTCTGATATTGTCCTTGTGGCCGGGTTCCAAACACGAATCCATTTCTCTCTATACCCCCCTTCGTTTGTCTATACTCACTTCCGCCGAATAAGCAAAGCAATCCATTGCAGGAACCAACGATGTAGCGGCAATCCTTGTCCGTCAGTTGATAGTAAGGATCTCTTGCAGGGTTTTTGAGCAAAGGAAAGACTGTGAAGGACACAGCCTTGTAAGACGTGAAATACGCATCGTATGACACAATTGTGCGGACTGCATTTTGTGTAGTTCTGTTAAGGTGCAATTTGGCGAAGTAGGGTTCGGATATGAGGTACTTCCATGACTTACTCACACACTTCAGCCGCATGAGAGATTTGACAGAAAGGAAGGAAAGCACTTCGGCAATAAGTTCATCGGCGAGGAATGCCTGCAACTGAGATGGAGGGGGGAGATACATGTTGGAGTTTTGTTATTACCAACGCAGCGCCGTTTGGAGAATTGGAGCTGAAACGCTGAACCCTAATACTTTTGTTTTGTTTTATTTTTTTTTGACAAACGTAGTAATGCTTTTGTAGTTTGCGAAAATAAATAAAGATTTTTTTTCTATTTAATCCACCAATAAATTCTTACTTTTGGAACATAGTTTTCCATTCCAATGGGTACATCAAATATAATAACATGTTCAACATTGTTAAAAATGTAAAAGGTGAATCTGCCAATAAACTCACAAAATCCAAATTAATAACATACAACGGAAAAATGCCTACAAATAATATGATAAATTTGAAGTCACCGAAATACTCATGCTTCCGGATTTGCAACGTTGACACCCAAATCATTGATTGAATTTGTAATTGACTGAAGTTGATTTCAATAGGACACTACTAAGAAAATGTCATTTTCGGAAGAAATTTCGGACGGTTTTGGGACAGAATTTAAGGACGAAATCCGTCCGAAAAATTCAGACAAATAAGCTTCCGTCCCAAAATTCCGTCCGAAAACACAGTTTTTTTAGTAGTGGGAATCAAACGAACACATCAACTGTTGGAATAAAATATGTTTAACATTACCCTTTGAGTTTTGATGATAACAAGGTATTAAAAATGTCAATTGGATATGCTAATATTTATTCAAGCATGCAGGACCATAGACAAAAATTTAGTGTCTCTTTGAAGCATAGGTTCTGATAGAACAAATGAGAGAAATGAAATCAACAAAAAGGAAGCTTGAAGCATTTGAAGATAGAGGTTTGAAGACAAGTGGTTCTGAAGAAGCTAACGTCATCAGAAGCACCTCTTCAGAAGCAGTTCACTAGAAGCTGACGTCATCTGAGGTTCTGAAGATCATCAGAAGCTGGAAGACTGAAGAACTTTAAATGTTGTTCAAATGATGATTGAATCACGCCTATCATTGCAGAAGATTGGGAGAATAAAACAACGACTATTTCAAATGGATTTTAAGGCATTAGAAGTGTATTCAGTTGAGACCGTTGAAAACGGACATTTGTACGAAGTGTACAACCACTACCTCCACTACTCTGTTTTTGTGTCTGCTAGTAAAAGAACAACAGTTGTGCTTGCAACAGTGTTCCTCCAGACTTGGAATGGATTTGAAATTGATCCTTCATAAGACAATGACCAAATCAGGCAACAAATCATTGGTGATTTGATCAAGCTTCAAACGACTCTATTTGACGTGCTGGCAATTTCTAATGTATCTTTCACACCTCTATATAAAGGAGTGAAGACATGTTGTTTGGACACTCAAGACTCATACAACAATTTTATAAGTGTCAAAACTCTGCTGAAATTGTTTCACATCAAAAGTTCACTTAGAATTTCTTATCAAAGTTCATATTTTAGAAATTCTAGAGTCTTAAGAGTTTGTATCTGATTTGGATTGTGAACACCACTGATTGTATATCAAGTGTTCAACCTCAAACAAATTTCTTTGTAATTCTGTTTGAATAGAAGTCTCTTGCAGTTGTGCTTGAGCATAGGAAGTCTCTTGATTGTGTTCTTGAGC
>Ga0228710_1008221_pt1 | contig 15052 bp, 6 predicted proteins | sample MedpolnodulmetaG_FD_177995 | JGI IMG/M metagenome (GOLD analysis project Ga0228710, IMG submission 177995) | Root nodule microbial communities from Medicago polymorpha collected in Santa Monica, California, United States - pink nodules | ecosystem: Host-associated > Plants > Roots > Nodule...
ATTTTTCAAAAAAAAAAAAAAATAATTGTTTTGCTACATTTTACAAAGTAACAGAGACAAGAAAATTAGGGTTAAATGCATAACTGAAACTACTTTTCAAACGGTAAGATCGTCGCGGCAGAAGCCCGTCGAGCGTTGCGGCTACGGTAACTGTGCCGGTGGAAACATCCTTGATTCGCTGAGATCGTCGCACTGGAGTAAGACCATAAACCCTTTTAACAGGTGTACGTTGTTGTTTCTTAGTTGGAGTAGAAGCTTCTCGAAGATTTGAAACTTTATTCAAAATACCCAAAGATTCTAACCTAGCCTTCAATTCATTCATCAACATAATCATAATCATTATTACATTTATATCGTTAATCAATAATTAATCATAATAATAATGAAGGGATTAGGGTTAATTGATTGATTACCTTGTTTTCTGACATACGAGCGTTTCTGAGAGATTCGTAATCGGATTTTGAAGTTTCTTTCCATTTCATTTTCCCCTTTTTTTTTTTTGTGATGTGTTGGGTTTTCTTCTGAAGACAAAAGAAAACAACACTCGTGTGTGAAGAAGAAGAAGAAGGAATGAATGAGTGTAACGGCTATATTTTGCTTTTATAGGTTTGAAGAGACCACAATTACGAATTACACCCCTTCTTCTCCATTCAAATTTTATTCCTATTTTTCAATTGAAGATTAATATTTTACGATGTTTTTTAATTTATACTAACGAAAAACGAGTACGTCTTCTGTCAATGTTTGAAAATTATGAACGGTATTTTTTTATAAAATTTTGATTTTGTTTGAAACTAAACATATAAGGGCTTGTTTGAATGAGTTTTGCTTTTTAGTATTTAAAATCAGTTTTATAAATCAATTTTAAAAAGAGTTTTGGATAAAAAAAAAATTAAAAGAAAACATGTTTGGTGCAATACTATAGATAGGGATGGGAATAGGTTAGGCCGAGCTAGGTTTTACAAGGCCTAAGCCTAGCCTGACAAATTTTTTTGAGGCCTAAGCCTGGCTTGCGGCTTGTCATAGGCTTGCTTTTTAGGCCTAAACCTGGCCTTTTGAAAGCCTTATACGACCAACCAGCCTGTTTAAAAGTCTATTTCATATCAACATCTTTAAATAAGTAATGTGATTGAAGTTTAAATAGACTAGTGAACTAATATATCAGTTAGATTAAACTCGCTTTTGATAATCATCAGTTTGTAAGGAATTTGACTATATATTGTATCATATTTCAATTTTAGTTTATAATAATACATTTAAATATGCAAAAAATTCTTATATCACTACAAAGGTTAACAAATTTTTATTTTAATTTAAAGTATAAAATATAATATAATATAATAATAAATAATATTATTAAATTTACTTAAATAGGTCGGCCTAAGAGGCTTTTTGAATGGCTTATGGTATAACCTTTTAAGTTAAATAGCCTTTTAAAAAAGTCTGGCATGGCCTGGCCTGTAATAGGCTAAGTCGTAGGCCCTTGTAGACGGTCTGACCTAAATTGCACAATATTATAGAATTGTCACTCTCTGTTTTTTCTTCATATCCCAAATGCTAAACTGAAAACTAAAAATCAAAACCTCTAAATCCTGTTTTGGTTTTTTAGTTCCCAAAACTGATAAATAGGAGAGTTTTTTCTTTGAAGTTATAAAAAATCAAACCATCGGTGATTATCTATTTCAATGACACCAACAACATAACAAAAAAATATAATCTAAAATCATTTTTGAATGACACAAATAACAATTTTTATTATAGAAAAATTTGTCTAATGATATAATTGAGATAATGAAAAAGTAAGTATAAATATACCTATCTAGTTTGTTACACTTTTTAAACGATAAAGGAAGAAAACAGACATATATATATTCATATCGTGCTTGTTACATTTTTTTAATATTTAAATTTATGTTTATCTATTTGTTACATGTGTTATTTGTATTGAAAATTGAGGGTATTTTTGGAAAGAAAAAGTTAGTCCAAAAAAGCTGAAAGGAGTTGTTTTCTTTATATATAGTATAGATACACCTTTAATGTAAAAAAAAAATATTTACACATGATGTGGTTATATTAATTAATGAACGAGTTAATTTTGGTACAAAATGAGTGAGTGTAATTTGTATAATTTATTATTGTACAATTATTAATTGTTCAATTAATAAATATAAAATACATGAGTTGTCATATTCATTAGTAATCGACATAACAACATATCATTGGAAACATGTGTAAAATAATTGTAAACTCACAATGTATATTAATTAAACTTTATTAAATTTAGTCATATAATTTCTTTTTAGTTTAATGTATTATTAGCAAAAAGAAAGAATTCACTTTTGAATTTTTTTTCCTGAAGTAGAAATTTTTATTTTTGAGTGAAAAATTTGGTTATTTGAAAGAAAAAAAATGAGAAAATTTGTTTTAAAAGAAAAAATAAAATCAGGTCATAGGGCTAAACTAAATTTGGAGGCCTATGTAATAGGGGTCATTTATCCTCTGTAAAAATTGTATGCCTCCTAAAATTTACAACTTAAATAATGGAATAAGAAGCTTTGAAGGTTGAGATTCGCGGTCATTAGGCTTTGCAAAGGAGCTTGCGATATTTAGTTCCTATTTCATCTTCCTAACATTTGAAAATGGAATTTTACTCTTCTTCCTTTCAGCTTTGCTCATTCCCACCTCGATTTTCCACATTTAACTCCAGTGGCAGCTAACTTGCGCTGCCTCAGCGGAAGTTAACTACCGTTGAGTTCTACTATGTTGCAGAATAGTATTTACTGTTTCATAACCAGGCCATTAATGACATGTAATCTATAAATACAATTTGCCGCAATGGCACAACACTTTCAACAACAAAACTCACTCATAAGCTACATCATAACATAAACATTCATAATTGATTTAAATTACATGAAATCGACATTACAGATACATAATTGATTCAATTACTTTAAATTCTCCTTTTGGATTGAGATGATTTGTTGGTTTTTTTACGGTTTCTCTACCTTCGTAAGCTCTTTGAACAAATCTTGTCTATCCATAAACGCAATTTCCCATTTGTTGGCCTCACCGATCTTATGTATGTTCCACTTTGTGCACGATGGTGGTATTGGACAACCGTCTTTCAAATAAACATGAATAAAGTGGTTGGGAATTAATCCAAGACACATGATGTGGGCATGTGGGTTATGTGGTGGAGCACCTCGGATTGGGAAAAAGCCTCACATATACCTCTTTCAGGATTTGTCAACTGCACAACAACTCTATTGTAACACGTTTGTCATACCCCAATTTTTGACCTAAGATTCTACATTCATACACCCTCTAATCCGGAATATTCTCTGACTTTTCAGAGAAAAATTCGGCAGAGAGGTATTTTAAAATACCTCATTTTTGTTCTAATTCGGGCCCTCTTCTCGCTTTTTTATTTATTTATTATTAGTCTTTAAATTTTATTTTACTTTTTATTTTCCACCTTTTATCTTTTTTTATTTATTTCTTATTTTAATTTGTTTTCTTTATTATTTTTTTTATTTTCCATTCTTTTTAGTCATTTTTTTATTTATCTTTTTTATTACTATTAGAGAACAAGCATAGTAGTTTTTGCTTCTCTGACCTTATTGGTGCCTTCATGGTTTGCACATAGTGAAGCAATCATTGCTTTAGCAGTAGAATTGTCCCTCATCTTCAGATACTCTGTGCTAGGCAAAACAGCAACAAGAATTCCTCCAATCTTGTGATATTTCCTGTACAGCTTCTTTTGAACATGAGTATGTTTCTTTCTATCAATAGCAACTCCTTCTTCATCAAGGGCCAAGTCACCAACACCATCTTCAAGAACATCCAAAGCTCATAATCTAAACCCATGTAACTATACATTTTGGTTTTCCACCAAGAGAACTCTTCAGGATCTTCATTAAACCTTGGAGCTTTACTGGAGTCAAATTTCTTATCATCATAAGTACTATAATCATAAGCAACAACATTATGACTAAGACCAGAACTGGAAACTTCCAAAAAAACAAAAAAAATATCATTGAGACATTTCACCGAATACGTAGTGTGCAATTTTCAAACAACTATGTAATCTAACAATTTCTAAACCCTAAACTACCACATTGTACCCTAAACAACATCTAAACAACACTTCCTAAGTTAAATCATCACTAACAATCATAATCTTTAACATGCAAGACAATTTTTTAAAAACCTAAAAATGTAAATTTTCTACAAAAATTTCAACCAAAATAATGCAAAGAAGTAGGGTAGTCATCACTTACTTGATATTGTGGACAAATTTGGCTTTGAATGGCGCAAGAATGATGAATTTCGAATTTTGGGGTGGAATTTTGTGTTTTGGAGAAGTTGGGAAATGAAGGAATTGTGTTGTTGTGTTGCTGATAAGTAACTTAAGTTACGGAGCGTGAGTTAACTCACGCTGCGTGACTTAAGTCACGCTTACATCATAACTAGCGTGAGTTAACTCACGCTACGTGAGTTAACTTGCGTAGGGGTATATCCGTCATTTACTTTGGGAACGAGCAAATCCATTTGGGTAAAGAGCAGAATTCATTCTAATACTTGTCAATGAGAAACTTTGGAGGTTGTGATACTTTTTTTGTGTGGTGTTTGAGGTTCGAACTTCATACATTGCATATATTATACATTGTCCTTATCAACTGAGCTAAGCTCATGGAGACTTGGAGGTTGTGATTCGCAATCACTGGGTTTTGCAAAGGAGGTTGTGATCTTTTGTTCCTATTTCATCTTCCTAACATTTGAAAATGTCAACAAGTAGAGCTGAAATTTTGAATGGGACATCTAAGCATAATGCTTCCTTTGTGTGGATGTAATTTATCCATGAAGATAAAAATACTGTAATTGCAATCTTTGAAAAATGTGGGCGCGGATTCTAGAGGGAGTGTTTGACCATTTCTCTAAATAAAATTCTTGTTGAATATAGATGTGTTAATTTATTTTACAAAAACACTCCTAATCGAAATATTGGACAAGACATTAATTACAATGAAAATTTAAAACATCAATACACAAAATAAACGGATGTAATATTAAAAGATGCTTATAAATAAAGGGAAATGTTAAAAAGTGTCCTTGGGGAATTAGATAAGCGAATAAAAATAGAAATTGTGTGTTAGAAAGTGATAAAAAGTGGTCAAGTCAACTTATAAAAAGTTCACAAATTGTTGTTTTCAATATAAAACTATTAATTTTGGTTACCTTAACTAGTTCCCTAAGGGTACTTGTTACCAAGACTCTATAATAAATGATGGATAGTTAAAAACATGAAATGTTAAAAATCCAAAATTAAAATAGGTGAAATTGATCTAGAAGAGAACAAGTCGATCTCGGTTGCTACTTTGTTCTCTCTAGGTTGGGAGGAAGGGGGTGAGGCGTGGCAGTATAGGAGGAGGTTGCCGGCGTGGGAGGAGGAAATGGTAGAGGAGTGTAGGGTCTTGTTATCTAATGTTACTTTGCAGTCTCATGTTTCAGATACCTGGCAGTGGCATCCCGACAGTACAGGGGGTTACTCGGTTGGTACAGGTTACCAGTTGCTCACTTCTTAGGAACCCCCTATTATGGACGACTCAGATAACCTGATATGGCACACACAAGTGCCATTGAAGGTCTCCATCCTAACTTGGTGTTTGTTACGTGACAGGTTGCCGTCAAAAATCAATCTTCTAAATCTCGCATTATATCTGCCGCAGACACCTATTGTTCGACGGGTTGTGGACAGGTCGAAAGCGCACAACATATGTTTATTCACTGCGATCATTTTGGCATCATTTGGCAGCAAGTTCGATTTTGGATTGGTGTTGCAGGTGTTGATAATCACAGCCTTCGTGCACATTTTTTTTTTCAGTTTACTAACTATTTAGGTGGCACAAGGGCTCGTGATCATTTTTACAGTTATTATGGCTTCTTTGTGTTTGGTTAGTGTGGAATGAGCGAAATAATAGACTCTTTAATAGCTCTCACACTCCCAGTACGAATCTTATAGATAAGGTTAAGTTTCATTCATATTGGTGGTTGAAGGCTAATAATGTCGCTTTTGTTTTTTTGTTGTCAGCAGTGGTGGTCGGACCCGTTAACTTGTTTGGGTATCGAATGACTGCGTCTTTGTGTATTTTCTTATCAGGTCTCTGTATTTTGAGCGTCTTCTTTGACACGTCTTATGCTAGAAAGGCATCTCTGATAATATAAATATAATTTCATTTTTTATTCTTAAAAAAAAAGGGGTGAAGTTGACTTTGGAGATATTGGCTATGTTCATTGAAAACTTGCGGTAGCATATGAGTTTATAATAGCTTATACCAGATGAACTAGTTGATAACAAATAGTTTATAACCACTAGTTTACAAGTTAGTGGAAATGTTTCATAAAATCAATAGTTGAATTAACTAACATATGTAAAATGATGAACTAAGAATGAAATTTATATCGATTTTAAGGTATTTAGATGTTAGTCATTTAAAATTTAAATTTAACTCATTAAATAATAATGTGACAATATACCATTTGACGTACATTTAAAACTTTTTATATATCACAAGAGCATAGCAATCAAGATCTTAACTTTTTTTATACAAAGGGGAAAAGAAAAAGAAAAACTACTCTCTTAAATAATAATTCCTCAAAGCATCTCCTTCAAGAATAGAAGGGAGGCCACGAGGAGGTTTATGCCAAAGCATTACCAAATTAAATTCTTATCTTAGGCTCTATCCTTTTTTTCAGATTAATTTTTCTCATATTATTCATAAATAAATGAAACAAATTTCAATTTTCATAAAGTAAATAATAACAATGAAGCAAATGATTGTGCTACTTTTCAATCCTCGATTCTCATACACAAATTATACATGTTGGAGACCAAAGTTGACCCTGTCCAAGTATATCTCAAGTCTCCTCGGACGTATCTAACCCGGCCATTGATCTATTCCAAATCACATATTTCATCTTTATCCGTTGACTGACTCTAACTCGTCGTCTCAAAACAAAACAATTATACAAAGTGTTTTCTAGATTCTACATTCTTATCACTTGGACGGTTTCAAGTATGAAGCTCGAATTCGTATTTCGGATGCAGGTGTGATGCAATATAGTTAAGATACGTTAATAAAAGGTATACAATAAAACTTATATATATGTAAAATACTTAATATACATTGATTATTCTTCATTAATATATAATTATAGACGTCATAATTTACAAACAAAAAAATATTTTTTTTGTGATCAAATCACAAAGTGGAGAGTTTTTGTATAAACTATAACCTATTTTCATCACTGTATTTGTATATCAACAATAGAATTATTGAAAGAATTATTCATTCGTACTACAATTTTCGTAAAAACTCACGACTTTTAAGTTTGATTTATCACGAGACAACTCTACGATTCAAAATGTCCAAGAAAGCTTAAAATGAATTATGTGCATCTCTATTGAATTTACATGACTTTTACTACATTTTGATATGCTGTGATCGATTGAATTAATAAACATCTTTTCATGTTTCAGCACCACCTTACCCTATGTAATTGGGCATCATAAGTCGTCATAGGTACAATTGTTTAAATATTTTACTATTTAATTGTATTTCAATATCTTTATCATTATATAGACAAATATCTTTGTATTAGTTATATTTGTTATTTATCAGTTAAGAGCCTTCATAACCGGTGTTCAAATTAAGTAAGAATGTTATTTTGGCAACATGGTTGCTGATTCTTTGGCCTAGAATGGCCAAAGCTTTGCTATGTTCTCTTCACAAAGATGGAATTCCCCTCCTTCTTTTGTTGTTTCTTTGCTTTCTAGGGACTCTTTAGGGTTATCTATTTCTAGGGTGTCTATGGATTGATTTTGTAAACGGTTCAGGCAACTCCTGATTTCTTTTTATTGCATTTTTAGCTTTATCAAAAAAAAGTTATTTAGATTTCTATTTAAGTAAGAATGTAAGAATGTTACTCTTTTTTAGGGAAAGTAAGAATGTTACTTAGATTTCTATTTACATCAATAATTGAGATGAGATCAAATATGAGTGAATGTTAAATGATCCATTTCGGAATACCAAAAATCGTAATTTGTCCTCACGACACATGCACAAACACATTATGGTTCTTGTGTACCGTACACAAACATATTGTCTCTTCTCTCCATCTGAAAAGTATTCAAAGTACCATGAGTATTAGTTGAGCAAATACTACAAGTCTTGATTGTTCGTTACCCGTCTTTCTCTTTATCTTTTAGATCACATAATGAGTGACTATTGACGATGGATCCATCTATTCATAATATTTTTGATGAAACGTCTTGTAGATTTTAAAATAATCAAATTTTTCATATTTGTTTTTTTATACTTATAGCGTACTAAAATAACTATTAAATTATTTTTGTAAATAGATAAAATGGTAAAATTATTATAAACTCACATGTATAAGTGGATGTGTCAGGGTTCAAATTCTGATCATGACATCAGATATAATAATTTCGACATTTTACTGGTTGAGTTATAACTTCATTGAATATTATGTTTCTAAAATATACTATATGAGATAGCATGTCTTGTATCATCAATTGTTAAAAAAAAATCCATATATTATAGTGTATACAATGTTAATTCACAAAAAAACATGACCAAAGGTAATTCACTAAATTGTAAACTCTCTTGTTCACCACACTTATGATATGAGGACCATATATATCATAATTGATGTTTTTCCACATCATTGGATAGGGACGTAGGAAGCATGATTGATGATTTAAAAACAAAATGATAACACCATTGGCTTGAAACCCTGGGCGATCCACAGAGAGAGGGATACATACATATATGAGACATCACCTTCAACTTTTTTTGGTTGTTGATGAAAGACATCACCATCAACTTTTTTGTTTAACCAATAAGAATCATTCAATAATATCACCTTATCATTTTAAGTGGTTGACCCATTCTCTGGCTCTGTTTCTAGTTTTATACTAACATTTTATTTTAACAACACTATTTAAATTTATGATTTTCATCTTATTATATATAAAAGAAACACATGCTTGAATTAGAAAATAATACATTATAAAATGATGTATCTTAATTCGATATTTCAATTAAAAGTATAATAATTAATATAAAGTAATTTCCTAAATAAAAAGTATTTATATAAACAGTACATCATTATTTTCATTATAGTAGTTATAGGTTGCCTCAAGGGCCAAACAATTTAAGATCGGGCTTTAGGCTTAAAAATAATATAGAGGAAGAAAAAAGAAATTTCAAATATCCAATATTGTGGTTTAGTACTTCATATCTACGTATCTCAATAAAATATTTTACATATCTCAATAAAGTATTTTTATTACTTGACTTGCAATTTATACTAGTAGGAAATGAGTTGGAATTCTTGAATCTAAACTCGGACGAAGGAGTAGATATTAATCTAATTAGTAATATAAAAAAAAAGGAGAAGAGTGCAAACCCTCGTACAGTTTTTCCACAAACAAAATTGCAAACCCTCCCAAATCTTACACAATCATAATTTTTACACAGAAAATTTGCAAACTTTCTCATGATACACAACACTCCAAGCCCCCAACCCGCTAAAGACATTATAGATGTTGCGGTGGCGAAAACTCAAACTAACCTTCCATATTTATACTAAATCTCTACTTTTTTTTTCTTCTTAGACTCGATGTTGGACTTGACATGAATATCAATTTTAGACAACATATTTTTTTGTTCATCTAAAGTTTCAGATTTCTCCACTTTGTTATCATTTTCATCTTTAAAGAGTAAAAGAAAATTCTAATAACTAACTACATTTGCACAATTACTCTTGAACTTTTCTAAATTCTCTTTTTGGGTTTGCAAATCTAGCACAACTTTTTGACTTGTTCATTGCCATAAGGAGAAGTTCAAACTCCCGTCAAACAAAGGAACATCCAACTTCAAACTAAACAAAACACCATCTAAGAGAAACACACAAATAAGATAATAACCAACCTCTTGAAATGAATAACCTCTTTTGAAAGGAACATTTGCTCTGATGTTAATTGTTGAAAAATTCTCAAAAGAAAAATTTTATACTTGGGGAAGCAAACTATCAAAAGAAGCGAAACAAATTGATTGTGGTTCGTCACTTCATACCTACATCCATAATCTCATTAAAATATTTTATTACTCAATTGGAAATTTTTACAATCACAAAATTGAAAATCATCTCATACAATTTTTGCGCGGACAAAATTGAAAACCTCTAAACTAAAAATTTTACACGAAAAAATTGCAAGCACTCTCATTACACACAACGACCCAAGTCCCCATACATCCAAGAGACTAGAGAGGTTGTGATTGCTCTTGGTTCAAAGAGCATACACACACACATATGAATGGATGGAATGACTCGCACTTGGGGTGATTGTTGTGGGAAATGAGAGGTGATTGAAAGTCTCACATAGATGAAAAAGTGATTGTTGAACAATATATAAGTAATCGGTCCCATAAAACCAATACATTAAGGTTTTATGTTAAAATGTGATGTTCAATTTCCTTATATACTTGCTCTTGATTTAATGTGGAGGATCGATCCTTAGACTTGCACTCGTGTTCCAACAATTTCATGGGTTCAAACTACAACGTACTCTTGCATATAATTTGTTTTTTTTTTAATCAGCAAATATTATTAAACGTCATCCTCGCAAGATGTAAGGTATGGATAAATATGGAAGGTTACCCTTTAGTATAAGAAGAAAAAAAAAAAGCTCACAGAGACTGCTTCGGGTTATTTTAACCACTGATTTTTAATCTGTCTGAATATCAGCCACGGTTTTATTATTTTTTATGTTGAACTTTTCTCAAATGGTGGTTTCTATCTATTGCAATCGTATTGTTTAAGTATCTTTCTTTTATTGATTTAAAATTCTGTTGATTGTTGTTCTTGAAAATAGAAATGTCTTTTTCTCACCCTGAACCATGAATAAACAAGTAATTATAATTATAATTATCTTTATGAGGGTTAAATCAGTTGATTGAACCATTTTCAAAAATGATTTGAAGGTTTGAGCGCCCCTTGTTTAATTGATTGTAAATTATAATGAGATATTTTAGCTTACAAGAGCATCCACAACGGAGACATCCATTTTTAGGTTTTTAAATGGGTCTCACGTATACACATCACTCATTTATAATTTTTTAATAGTAGTACCTAATAAACATTCAATCACTCCAACCCAGATCTCACACAAAGTCCTTAAATAGGACCCACTAATCAACTATAAATAATTTTATATCATTATATTTCAATTTTTTAATATTAAAAGAGTGTGGGTCCCGCTTAAAAATGGAGTCTTAAGTAAGACCTCGGGTCTTATAAGACTCTGAAAAAGATTCTCTCCATTGAGGGTACTAATAGGTACCAGATCTTAAATAATTAAGACTCTCCCAATGAAGATGGTCTAAAACCTACTAGAGGAGCTATTTCATTTATTTGATGGTTACATCTTATAAAATATTTTGTGATATTGTGTTTAAAGATTAGTGGTTATTTCCTCATTTTCTATAGTAAGATTTTATAAAGCTTTGTACATCATCCAATACATTGAAAATTTATTGTCAAAAAATAGGTTGAAAAAAGAAATATTTTACTTTTCAATAAATTATTTAAAACTATTATAAATCGTGGTTGGATCTAACACAACCTCACAAAACCAATTTGTGAGGTGTAGATTGCCCCAACTTATAAAGACATGTTCATGTCATATCTTGTTCGTTGTAACACTCTTTAACACACCCATCACGACCAACACTTTGGGCTTGGTTCTGGAACTGATTGCGGAAACCTGATATCAGGTGGTCCAATGAATCTTGAAGAGTCTCTAATATCATCTTTGAAATCGTGGTTAGACCTAACATAACCTCGCAAAACCAACTTTTGAGATGGAGATTATTCTCAATTATAACCACATGTTAAAATCATCTTTAATAATATGCTTAAAGCACTTTTTTTCTAAGGGATATATGCTTAAATATATCTCCTCACCAATCATTTTCTTTTGTGTTAACAGTTGCGACTCACCGCCTAACATGGCCGCAATTTTTGCGATAAAGACTATTGATAGTTTGATGGCATCAAAATTGTGCACAATAAGCGGCTCATGCTCTATTTCTTTTCCTTTTTTTCATGGGCAAATTGGCTTTTGTATACTTTGTTTTGTTGGTAAACAAAAAGAGATAAGTTCTCAATTGTTAATGCAAGAATTGGTATACAAGATAGTTCTTTTAACCACAATCTTTGTCTTTTCTTCACTTTGGTAAAGTCGTGAAACTTAAAAACATAAAAAGAAATCATATGATTTAGACCATTAGACCAATGATTCAGAATCATCGGTGAAATAAACACCACATCTTCGCCCAATTTCTTATTTGATATTTAATGTTTTTCTCATTCGTAGTATTTAATGTTTTTCTCACACTTGAATTTAACGGTCTTCTCTTCAAATGTGAATTTCTCACATCTTAATGTCCTTTAAAAAGGAGTGTTGTTTAGCTAACCCTCTTTCATCATCTTAGTTAAGAAGAAAATTATAATCACCATTACATCATTAATACCTGTTATGGTCCCAATATTATTACATGTTTAAGCAGCACTTATAAAATTTGGTTATTGAAGTTTGACACTATTTCTGTTGTTTTAAAAGTTTAATTTCAATACATCGTTAATAATATTCACCGTCCACAAATCACAACCAAAAGTGAGAGATAGCAATAGATAGCAAGTACAATCTTCAGCTACAAACTAGAAGAAGAGTGTATATTACACATAGCTTATATCTTATTAGATACATTACCAAAGAATGATTGAATAAAAGAATGAATTGACTTTGTACATCTACAGTGGATCAATTCTAAGGTTAGACCTCAACTACACTCTAAGAATTCATAATTTGCTGCTGAACCTAACTCAAGCAAAATTTGAAAACATGAACAAACTCAAATGACAAATTCATCTTTTGCAGTTTCCAAATTCTTGACTTTTGATTTCATTTTCTATGTCCTAATATGAGTGCTTCTGTTCTACCACTTTGTAGATTCCAAAAGCAAGGGAGAATGCCTACAATTTACAACCTAAAACTTAGATTGAATTGGTTTGTCTACTAACCAATTCATCTAAAGCTTCCTTCATCCAAGCATATGGGCATATTTCTTTTGCTTCATCCACAGTCAACTGCATGATTACAAATGAAAGAAATATTAGGACACTAACAAAAAATAATAATAGTAAACAAATAATGCTAGTTAATTAAGATATTGCAATTTGCAAGATGAATTGACATTTGAATAGGACACAAAAATTTATAAATGCCACTTGATTAGAATCAAGGTTTTGAAAAACATGTATGCAACCTCAATCTGCACGGCGACATCAAGAATTTTGATGTCTCAGCGGCTTTGATTGAGGTTGCAAAAGTTGTATTTGACTTCAATTCTCCGTAAGAGCAAGAATCGTGTCGCAAACATGATTAGAATATTATCAAAGTTGAATAGGTCTCATACACTTACCCATTTTCTTCTTCTTATGTTCATTTCTGGCCAATTATCCAACTCCTTGCTAACAAGCAAAGGGAACATGTATCCTTCATGCATAGTGGGTTGGCGTTTGCTCTTATAGTACCATTTACCCAAATTACTCTGCAAGAAAACAACCATAATACACAAAGTAAGAATCAAAGTACCAGTTATTATTTCATGAAAAATGAAAAACCAAATCTAAAAAAGTGATTGCAATTTGCAATTTGCAAATACTTACTTCAACACTTCCAATAACACCAGCTTCTTCTATGGTTTCTCTCAAAGCAGCTTGTTCCATGGTTTCATCTTTTTCCCAACCTCCTTTTGGGAATTGCATTCCACTACCCTTTTGAGCACTAATCAAAAGAACCTCTATTTCCTTTTCTTGAGTTCCATTCTTTTTGTATCTATAAGGTATGCATCTGTTCAATTCCAAAAACAACATTAAACAAAGTTAGATTAACAAATCAAACCCACATACATCAAAACAACAAAATTCAAATTAAATTCACAAAAAAATTGACTTTTCACTTTTCCTTCCAATGATTCAACAATGAATAAAAGGGTATACTTTAAAATCATTTAGAAAAAACCCAATTGAGAAAAAACCTTAAAAATTTCAAAAAATGTTCATCATCTTCAATTCAAACCTTAAAAATCAAAACTTTAAGAAACCCCAATTGAAAAAATTCAAAAAAAAATTCATCATCTTCAACTCCTAACACTAAAAATCCAAATTTTAAGAAACCCAATTGAGAAAAAACCTTAAAATTATAAAAAAAAAAAAATTGTCCTTCATATTCAATTCCAAATTTTAAGAAACCCCAATTGAGAAAAACCTTAAAAATTTCATAAATTGTTCATTATATTCATTATCAAACATTAAAAATCCAATTTTTAAGAACAAATAACAAGAAAAGGAGAGAGAAACACACCCCACAACTTGACGACATCCTTGTTCATAACGTTGCAAATGTCTACCAGTTCTAGGAGAAACCAAACACATCATATTCTCCAATTGTTGAGGGAAAAAATCATTATGAACCTTCTTAGAAAAAAGCAAAGGGTAAAAGAATTTACAAGCCAAAGACCTTGAAAGTAAAAGACCCATTACAATTCTTTTGTTGGTTTTGATTTTATTGATGAGAAAAAGAAGAGAGGTAATAAGAAGAAATTGATGAGTTTGTTGTGAAGAAGTAATAACAGACATGAACATTAAAGAGTTTGTTGTTAATGTGTGTTTTGTGTTGTGTTTGAAACAGAACGCAAGAGGTTAGTTTTATATCTATCTGTTCATGAACACGTGTCTGCGCGTGGGACTTGTTTTTTTCCTTTGAGAAGTGCGCGTGGAAGTTACTGTTGCGTTCAAACAAATAAAACTCGCTTGGGACACTGCGTTTCATCACGCGCATTTATCGACACAATGTTTTATTTTTGTTAATACTTTTTTTTTTTTTAAAAATTTTTTT